>Ga0123519_10005949_pt1 | contig 19302 bp, 17 predicted proteins | sample YelNatPaOPRAMG02_FD_87396 | JGI IMG/M metagenome (GOLD analysis project Ga0123519, IMG submission 87396) | Hot spring microbial communities from Yellowstone National Park - Yellowstone National Park OP-RAMG-02 (version 2) | ecosystem: Environmental > Aquatic > Thermal springs > Hot (42-90C) ... | reverse complement strand
TGCTGTACGGCCAACGAGGTCCTCATGCGCCAGGGGGTCCCCTCGGCGGGGAACTTCCTGAACCAGGAACTGGCCATCCTCACCGGTGCGGTGGAGGCGATGGTGGTGGACGTGCAGTGCATCATGCAGGCGTTGGTGCCCCTCTCCCAGCAGTTCCACACCCGGCTCATCACCACCTCGCCCAAGGTGCGCATAGAGGGCGCGCTGCACATGGAGTTTGACGAGGGCCGGGCCCTGGACGTGGCGCGCCAGATCGTGCGCACGGCCATAGATGCCTTCCCGAAGCGGGGCCCCGTGCACATCCCCCAGGTCGCCGAATGGCTGGTGGGGGGCTTCTCCCACGAGTACCTGAACTACATGCAGGGCGGCCGCTACCGCGGCTCCTTCCGGCCCCTCAACGACGCGGTGATGGCCGGGCGCATCCGAGGCGTGGCCGGCATTGTGGGGTGCAACAACCCCCGCGTTACCCAGGATGCCACCAACACCTACCTGGTGCGGGAACTGATCAGGCGGGACGTGCTGGTGGTCCAGACGGGGTGCGGCGCGTTGGGAAGTGCCAAGTACGGGCTCCTGCGGCCGGAGGCGGCGCTGGAACACGCCGGGCCAGGGCTGCGGGAGGTCTGCGAGGCCATCGGCATCCCGCCGGTGCTGCACCTGGGCTCCTGCGTGGACAACTCCCGCATCCTCACCATCCTGAGCCAGATGGCCACGGAAGGGGGCCTGGGCGAGGACATCGCCGACCTGCCGGCCGTGGGCATCGCCCCGGAATGGATGAGCGAGAAGGCCCTGGCCATCGGGGCCTACTTCGTGGCCTCGGGGGCCTACGTCCTCTTCGGCGTGGGGTCGCCGGTGGGGGCAAGCCGGCAGGTGACGGACCTGATCGGGCCTGGCTGGGAGCGGTTGACGGGGGGCAAACTGGAGTTCGTGCCCGACCCTGAGGAGATGCTGGAGCGGGCCCTGGCCCACATAGACCGCAAGCGGGCGGAACTGGGGCTGGCCCAGTACAACCCAGCGCGGTTCGGGGCGAGCGGCGACACGCCTTTCTTCGCCGCCCTGGCCGCCCAGGGCAACCCGCCAAACCCCTACTCCCGCCGCAGCAGGTGATGGCTTGCGTTTCCACTCCTCCCCTAACCCTTGCCCGTGCCCCGGGGAGAGGCCTGGGGGAGGGGTGCAGGGAAGCATTGCACAGTGAGAGGAGGGTGGAAGGATGTACGCGACGGACGTGATCTGGTGGGGGTACACAGCCTTCATCGCTGCCGTGGCCGTGTTCCTGCTCGCCTTTGCCCGGGCGGTGCAGGGGAAAGGAGGCTGACCTATGGAACGGAGCGAACGCATCTGGCTGGGCATCCTGGCTTTGGTCTTCGTGGCCTTCAACGCGGTGACCCTCTCGCCCCTGGTCCCCTGGCAGGAGTGGCTCCTCTGGTCCAAACCAACGCCGGACCGCACGGTGCGCGTTGAGGTGGCCGACTACCAGTTCCACCTGCCGCCGGGAGGGATTGAGGTGCGGGCCGGGGAGTACGTGGAGTTCGTGGCCGTCTCCCGCGACGTGACCTACGGCTTCGGCGTCTTCCGGCCCGACGGCACCATGGTCTTCCAGATGCAGGTCATCCCCGGCCACGAGAACCGCATCGTGTGGAGGTTTGACACGCCGGGGACCTACGATGTGCGCTCCACCGAGTATTCGGGGCCCAGGCATCCGGAGATGTTCGTGCCTGGGGCTCTGCGGGTGATGCCCTGAAGGAGGAGAGGCGATGACGACGGCGCGGATCGGTTGGCAGGCCAAGTGGACCCTGCGCTACGCGGTGGCAGGGCTCCTCTTCCTGGCCCTCTCGGGGTTTGAGGGCATCCTGATGCGGATCCAGTTGCACGCCCCCGGGGCCCTGCACGGCATGGAGCAAGCCCTCAACGCCCTGCGCCCCGTGGGCCGCGAGCCCACCTCGGCGGAACTCTACTACTCCATGCTCACGGCGCACCCGGTGGTGGGCATCTACGGCTTCGCCTACCTGTGCGTGATGGGGGCCTTCTACTTCCTGGTGCCCTACCTCCTCCAGAAGGAGGTGCGCCACAAGGCCCTGGTCCCGGTCAACTTCACCTTGCAGATCGTGGGGGTGCTGCTCTGCTGGGGGGCCGGCTTCTTCGGCCTCTTCAACGCCCTCTACACCCTCTACTGGCCCCTGCCAGTGAGTTACGACCGGGTGCCCCTCGTCGGGAGCATCGTCTTCGTGGTGGGCGCGGCCATCATCATGGTCAACATCCTCCTCTTCGCCTACAACCTCTTCAGCACCGTCCTCGGCACCAGCAACCCCCGCTCCTACAGCGTGGGGCAGTTCCTGCGGGCGGCCTTCGGCATCTCCCGCCTGATGCGCTGGCTGGGCAAGGAGGACAAGGACGCGCCCAACCTGGACTACAACGGCCTGCCCGTCTTCATCGTGGCCGTGGGGCGGGGGTCCATTGACACGGTCATCAACGCCGTGGTCCTCCTCAGCGCGGGCGCGCTCATCCTCATCTACGGCCTGGCCGCGCTCCTCCGCTCGCCCCTCAACCCGGCGGCGGTGGACGCCCTGGTCTACAAGAACTGGTTCTGGTGGGGCCTGGACATGGTGGCCGATGGGAACGTCCTCATGTACACGGCCGGCGTGTGGTACCTCCTCATCCCCCTGTTGGTGGGGCGCAGGCTCTTCGGCGAGGAGGTGGTGCGGACGGTGATCCTGGCCGACCTCCTGGTCTCCCTGGGCGTCTGGAGCCACCACCTCCTGGGGGACCAGGCCCAGCCCTTCGTCATGCGGCTCCTCTCGGGCCAGTTCATCACCTGGGGCGAGTTCTTCACCATGGGCCTCACCATCTTCGCCTCCCTCGCGACCATCTGGCTGGCGCGGCCGGTCACGTTCACGCCGGCCCTGAAGTTCGTCCTGGGCTCCATCTTCGGCTTCATCATGGGGGGCGTAGCCGGGCTCATCCAGGCCAACGTGGGGCTGAACCTCATCTTCCACAACACCCAGTGGGTGGTGGCCCTGCACGCCCACACCTTCCTCCTGACCGGCCTGGGCTCGCTCCTCTTCGCCGTCCTCTACGCCTTGGTGCCCATGCTGACGAACCTGCAGTTCCGCAGCCAGCGGCTGGTGGACGCGCACTTCTGGCTGTGGATGGTGGGGGCCGTGACGATGGCCTACGCCATGGGCATGGCCGGCGCCCGGGGGATGCTGCGGCGGACCCTCTATGAGGGGACCCTCTACCAGCCCTACACGTTGGTGGGGCTCATCGGCTCCCTGATCCTCGCCGCGGGGTTCGTGGCCTTCCTGGCCAACGTCATCGCCACCCTGGGCTGGCGGAACGTGCTGGGGCTGGCCGTGCCGGAGAGGTGGCTGAGCCGAGGGGCGGAGGGGGTTTGAGCCGCCCCTCGGCATGCCGTGACCCCCGCTGCCCAGGCGCGGGGCGAGGCTTGCTTCCGGCTCTGTAGGGGCGATTCATGAATCGCCCCTACAGGCCCAAGGCAACTTGTGAATCGCCCCTACAAGTCTCTCGCCTCCGCCGTCTGGGGCGGCACCCCTCCCTCTCCGCAATGCGGAGAGGGAGGGACGGGTGAGGTTATCCCTGCCCCTGCCGCCTTCTGGTGGCCTCCTGGCCAGGGTGTGCTATAATGCAGAGGCGCGTCCTGCGCGGATGGGTCCTTGGGAGCCACTCCAGGAGGCCACGAGCATGAAGGTGGAGTTGTACCGGCGTCAGGCTTTGCAGGCTTTCGGCGAGGCCCGGCGCCGGGCCTTCTGGGAACGGTTCTGGGGACGCCTGCGGGGCGAACCCACCGACCTCCTCTCGTTTGAGGCGGTGCGGACCGCCTTGGGGCTCACCTTCCGCATCGCGGAGGGGGTGCACAACGTCCCCCTGGACGACATCGTGGGCAGCGTGGACCGGGTGGAGGACTTCACCCGCCGCTTCCACCCTCGGCGGGACGACCTGAAGCACCGCTGGGTGAGGGTGGCGGAACTGGTCTTGGTGCAGGGGCTGGGGCCAGTCTCCCTCTTCCGGGTCAGCGAGATCTACTTTGTGGACGATGGGAACCACCGCGTCTCGGTGGCCCGGGCCATGGGTGCCACCAGCATTGAGGCCGAGGGCTGGCGCTTCCCCTGCCGCATCCGCCTGACCCGGGACCTGCGTCCCGAGGACCTGCCCTGCAAAGCCGCCTACCTCCAGTTCCTCCACCACACCGACCTGGACCGCGTGCGCCCGGACCACCGGGTGGACCTCACCGCGCCGGAGCGGTATGCCGTCCTGGAGGAGCACATTGCCGGGCACGCCAAGTGGCTGGAGGCGCAGCGCGGGGGCGCTCCCGTGCCCTTGGGCGAAGCGGTGGCCAGTTGGTACGACCGGGTCTACCTGCCCACGGTGAAGATCCTCTGCGACCTCAACGTGTGCCGCGAGTTCCCCCACCTGACGGAAGGGGACCTCTACGTCATCCTCTTGGAGCACCGGAAGCACCTGAGCCGGCTGTGGGAGCGCCCGGTGTCCCTCAGGGAGGCCATCCGGGACTACGTCTGTCACCATGGCCGGCGGCCCCTGACCTGCCTGCGGCGGTGGCTGCGGGGCTGCGGCTAGGCGGCGCGTTCCTCCGAACTGGGCCCATTCGCTGACGTCTCTCCTCCCGGCCGTCGGAGCGTGCCTCTCCTGGCGTGCGCGATGCACGGCAGAGAAGGGCGAGGTCCAGACCGGGCCGGTTGACAGGGCGAAGCCTTCATGATATACTTGTAGATGTATAACAAAAGTAGAAAGGAACACCTACATGGCCAATAGACTGGCCGGCGAGCGCAGCCCTTATCTCCGCCAACACGCGGATAACCCCGTGGACTGGTACCCCTGGGGCGAAGAGGCCTTCGCCAGGGCCCGCGCCGAAGGCAAGCCCATCCTCCTGAGCATCGGCTACGCGGCTTGCCACTGGTGTCACGTCATGGAACGGGAGTCGTTCCAGAACCCCGAGATCGCCGCCCTGATGAACGAGCACTTCGTCAACATTAAGGTGGACCGCGAGGAGCGCCCCGACCTGGATAGCCTCTACATGGAGGCGGTGCAGGCCCTCACGGGACGGGGCGGATGGCCCATGACCGTCTTCCTGACGCCGGAGGGGAAGCCCTTCTACGGGGGGACTTATTTCCCGCCCGAACCGCGCCACGGCCTGCCCTCCTTCCCCCAGGTCCTGCAGGCGGTGGCAGAAGCCTACGCCCAGCGTCCCCACGAAGTCGCGGAGTTGGCGGCCAGGACGGCGGCGCTCCTGAGCCAGGGGTGGGCCGTGAGGCCGGACCTCCGCCCCCTGCGCCAGGTCATGGATGAGGCTCTTGCCCACATCCACGGCGAGTACGACCCGCGCTACGGCGGCTTCGGGGGCGCGCCCAAGTTCCCGCCGGCCATGGTCCTGGACTTCCTGCTGGCCTTCCATGTCCTCCGGGGCGACCCCCTGGCCCTCCAGATGGTGGAACACACCTTGGGCGAGATGGCCCGGGGCGGCCTCTGGGACCACCTGGGCGGTGGCTTCCACCGCTACGCGGTGGACGAAGCCTGGCAGGTCCCCCATTTTGAGAAGATGCTCTACGACAACGCCCTCCTGGCGCAGGTCTATCTCCACGCCTACCAGGTCACCGGCAAGCCGGTCTACCGCCAGGTGGTGGAGGGGACGCTGGACTTTGTGCTGCGGGAGATGCGCTCTCCGGAAGGCGGCTTCTACGCCACCTTGGACGCGGACAGCGAGGGCGAGGAAGGGCGCTTCTACACCTGGACGCCGGACGAGGTGGAACGCTCGCTTGGGCCGGACCTGGCCCGGGCTTTCAACGCCTATTACGGCGTTACATCCCGGGGGAACTTTGAGGGCCGCAACGTCCTCTACGCGCCTCGCCACCCCGACGTGGTGGCCCACCAACTGGGCCTCTCCCCCGAAGCGCTGGAGGAGGCCCTGGGGGAGGCGCGGGCGCGGCTTTTGGCTGCCCGGGAGGCCCGGCCGCGGCCGGCGCGGGACGAGAAGGTCCTCGCCGAGTGGAATGGCCTGATGCTCCGGGCCCTGGCTGAGGCGGGCGCGGCTCTGGACCGCGCCGACTACCTCCAGGCGGCCCGGGCCGCTGCCGCGTTCCTGCTGGACCGGATGGTGGACAGCAGAGGGGTGCTCCAGCGCACCTACATAGGGGGAGAGGCTCGCCTGCCGGGCTTCCTGGCCGATTACGGGGCTGTGGCCGATGGCCTTCTGGCCCTCTACGCCGCCGACTTTGACCTCCGCTGGTTTGGGGCAGCCCAGCGCCTGGCCGAGGCGATGGTGGACCTGTTCTGGGAGGAAGGGGAGGGCTTCTGGGATACCGGCCCCCACCACGAGCGGCTGGTGGCGCGCCCTCGCACCCTCCAGGACAACGCCACGCCGGCGGGGAACTCCCTGGCCGTGCGCGTCCTGGCCTGCCTGGCCCTCTACCGAGGGGATGAGCGCTTCTCCCGCATCGCCACCGAAGCGGCCCGGACCACCGCGCCCCTCGCCTCTCAATACCCCCTGGCCTTCGGGCACCTCTTGGGCGGCCTCTTCTTGCTGGACGGGCAGGCCCTGGAAATCGCCCTGGTGGGGGAACCGGAGGAGGAACCCTTCCGTGCCCTGCGGCGGGTGGTCCAGGGGCGCTTCCTCCCCCACGCGGTGGTGGCGGCCGGTCGCCCGGGCGGCCCCGAGGCAGAAGCAGTGCCGCTCCTGGCTGGGCGCTCCCCGGTGGAAGGGAGACCAGCGGCCTACCTCTGCCGGGGCTTTGTCTGCGAGGCCCCCATCACGGACGCAGCAGCGCTGGTGCGCGCCCTGGCAGGATGACCGAGTCAGAGCCCACGCGACTGGAGGAATGAGTGCGTGAAGCGAAACATCGCCTTAGGGCTCTCCCTTCTGTTGGGGATGTGGGTGTTGGCGGCATGCGGCGGGGTGCCGGCCATGCCGACGCCCGCACGCTTGGCCATCCAGGAGCCCACGCTCACTGCCACCTCCCGCCCCCCTCCCCTCCCCACGCCCACGCCGACCCGGACGGCCACGCCCACCGCTTCTCCCTCGGTGACGGCCACCCCCACCACCACGCTCACACCCACGCCCACGGCAACCCCGACGCCGCACCCCCTTTCCATTGCATGGCTCCGCCAGCAGACGTACCCGGGGAGTGAGATCACCCTTGAAGAGGCCCTGGAACCCGGCCCCAACTACGGCCGCTCCGTGGTCTCCTACCGGTCCGAGGGCCTGAAGATCTACGCCCTCCTCACTGTGCCCCAGGGCACGCCCCCGGCCAGCGGCTGGCCAGTGGTGGTCTTCAACCACGGCTACATCCCGCCCGAGCAATACCGCACGACGGAGCGCTACGTGGCCTACGTGGATGCCTTCGCCCGCAATGGCTACATCGTCTTCAAGCCCGACTACCGAGGCCACGGCGCGTCGGAAGGGACAGCGCGCAGCGCCTACGGCGACCCTGGGTATACGGTGGATGTCCTCAACGCCGTGGCCTCTATCCAGCGCTATAAGGCTGCCGACCCGCAGCGGATCGGCATGTGGGGGCATTCCATGGGCGGGTACATCACCTTGAGGGCCATGGTGGTGAGCGACGACATCAAGGCAGGCGTCATCTGGGCAGGGGTGGTGGCCTCTTACCCTGACCTCTTGGCCCGCTGGACGCGGCGGAACCCCGCGGGCGGCGTGATCCCCCCACGCGCTCGCTCTTGGCGGCAGGAATTAGTGACCCGGTACGGCAGCCCTGAGGAGAACCCGGCCTTCTGGGATTCCCTCTCGGCCAACTCGTTCCTCGCGGACCTATCGGGGCCTGTGCAACTTCACCACGGCACGGCCGACGAGAGCGTCCCCCTGGAATTCTCGGCCACCCTCTTCCAGCAGATCCTGGCAGTGGGTGGCGTGGTGGAGTTCAACCAGTACGAGGGCGACGACCACAACCTCTCCAGGCACTTTGCGACAGCGATGCAGCGTTCCCTGGCCTTTTTTGACACCTACGTTAAGGGGGCCGCGCCCTGAGGACTCTGACGTGCCGCCGGACTTGCGCCGCTAGAATAGCCTGAGCCCGGCGCGGAACTCATCCACGTGGCGGGTATCGCCGCACTGGTTCTGGACCTCCTTGTAGGCGTCCTCTTCCTCTTTGGCGGCCTCGGTGCGGCGGTCCAGGACCCACTTGATGGCCGCGCCTTGGGCGATGGTGCCCAGGGTGGAAACCGCACCGGGCAGCCAATCCTGGCGGATGAAGAAGGCGATGGCCACCACCAGGAAGACCACCACAGCCGCACCGAAGGCGAAGAGGAGGATGGTCCAGAGGTTCTTCCAGAGGGCGGCGTTGCGGTAGCGTTGTTGCGCGATCTGGCAGGGGATGCTGACGTTGTTGGGCATCTCAGGCTCCTTTTCCCACGCTCAAGCCAACCGTCAAGAGGCTCTCGGGATAGCCACCCGATAGGACATTATACCACATCCTTGCGGCTGCGTCACGCTTGCGGTTCTGGCCTTCTTGGGTTATAATGTTGAAGAACGCTTTCCCCATCAGCGCCGATGTTTGCCTTTACGGCATGGGAAAGAGAGCGCCCAGCAGATGAGAGGGACACTCCGTCTCTACAGGTCAGATCCGAGGGAACCAGGGAGCGCACGTCCCTCCCTGCTGCCCGTCCCATGCCATTGTCTGTCGTCTCGCCCTCATGGCAGGTTGCACCCCGTGACGAGCCATATCCCAAGGGAGGAGTGAGATGCGCAAGGGAGTGCCCCCGCTTGTCGTCCTCTTGACCGTTCTCGCCCTCGTGCTGGCTGGCTGTGGAGGGGCAGCCACGCCCACCCCGGGCGGGGCCGCTGCGACCCAGCCGCCCACACCCAAACTGCCCGAGGCCGCCACCGTGGCCAAGCCCCAGCCCACCAGCGAACTCATCGGCGGGGCCACCGCCGTCCTGGGGGCCACCGTGGAGCCAACGCCCACGCCGCGGCCGCTCCCTACGAAGCCGCCAACCCCCACCAAGGCCCCGGTCCCGACCGACACAGCCGCCCCCGCACCCACAGCCACGGAGGTCCCCCCAACGGCCACCGCAGCAGCCCCCACGGGGCCGGTGGAGGCCCCCATGGTGGAGATCCCCGCCGGCGAGTTCCTCTTCGGCAGCGACGAACAGCCCGAAGCCAGCCCGCCTCAGAAGGTCAACTTGCCGGCCTTCTACATTGACGTCTACGAGGTGACCAACGCCCAGTTTGCCGCGTTTGTGGCGGCCACGGGGTACAAGACCACGGCGGAGCAGGCGGGCGAGCCCTCCTGGCGGGACTACTTCGGCAAGGGCGAAGAGGAGCACCCGGTGGTCAAGGTCAGTTGGTACGACGCGGAAGCCTACTGCAAGTGGGCCGGCAAGCGGCTCCCCACGGAGCAGGAGTGGGAAAAGGCTGCCCGCGGCACCGACGGCCGCCGCTACCCCTGGGGCAACGAGTTTGACCCCGAGAAGGTCAACGGCATGGAGGCCGGCTACCGGCGCACCCTGCCGGTGGGCAGCCTGCCCGCAGGGGCCAGCCCCTACGGCGTGATGGACATGGCCGGCAACGTGGCCGAGTGGACGGCAGACTGGTACAAGGCCTACCCTGGCAGTTCCTACCGCGACCAGTACATGGGCGAGAAGTTCCGCATCACCCGGGGCGGTGGCTGGTTCAGCGACAAGGAGCAAGTGCAGACCTTCTTCCGCAACAGCACCGCGCCGGAAGCGGCAAACGACGACCTCGGGTTCCGGTGTGCCCGGTAAGGGCAGAGAGGCCTCATGTCGGGCGAGGGGAGACGCTCCCTGCCCACAAGACCAGGAGAGGAGGGGTGTAGCGGAAGGGAAACGACGCATTGGGCAAGGCCCGGGCGAGGCCCGGGAGGACTGTCGTCAACCGGTTGATCACATCATACGAGGGAGGTGCTAGGATGCGCAAGCGGATCGCCCTGAACCTGTTCGTCGTGTTGGCCCTTTTGGCGGTGAGCGTCTCCTTCGCCGCGGCAGCCCCGTCGGCGCAGGAGAACATCTACACCGTCCAGAAGGCCGACAACCTCTGGCGCTTGGCCGAGAAGTACCTGGGCAAGGGGTACTACTACCCGGCCATCGTCATGGCCACCAACATGAAGCACCAGGAGGATGCCACCTTCGCCCTCATCCGGACCCCCAGCCTGATCCTCCCTGGCTGGAAGCTCCTCATCCCGACGGCGGAAGAGGCGGAGAAGCTCCTGGCGCAGCGGCAGGTCGGTCTCGTCACCGACGTGGGCAAGGTGGATGACGGCACCTTCAACCAGTACGCCTACGAGGGGATGATGCGGGCCGCCAAGGAGTTCAACCTCAAGTCGGCCTTCATTGAGACCCTCCAGCCCACGGACTACGAGAAGAACGTGGAGCAGTTCGCCAACGAAGGGTACGACATCATCATCACCGTGGGCTTCATGATGGGCGAGACCACCCAGAAGATGGCCGCCAAGTACCCCAACATCAAGTTCGCCATCGTGGACTATTCCTACTCGCCTGACCAGGTCCCCAACAACAACATCATGGGCCTGACCTTCCGCGAGGACCAGTCGGGCTTCCTGGCCGGCGCGCTGGCGGGCTTCATGACCAAGTCCAAGGTCGTGGGCATCGTGGCCGGCATGGAGATCCCGCCGGTCAAGAAGTTCCGCAACGGCTACGAGCACGGCGTCAAGTACGTCTGCGGTGACTGCCGCGTCGTGGGCGTCTACATTGACTCCTTCACCGACCCCGCTCGCGGCAAGGCCGCGGCCGAGTCCCAGATCGCCGAGGGCGCCGACGTCATCTTCGGCGCCGGCGGCCCGACCGGCTCCGGCGGCATCCTGGGCGCGGCTCAGCAGGGCGTCTGGGTCATCGGCGTGGACCAGGATGAGTACTACACCACCTTCAAGGGTGGCGCGCAGACCGGCGCGGACAAACTCCTCTCCAGCGCCATGAAGCGCGTGGACGTGGCCGTCTACACCGCCGTGCGGGACGCGGTCTGGGGCACCTTCAAGGCGGGCACGGCCGTCTTTGACGCCGCCAACAACGGCGTGGGCCTGGCCCCCTTCCACGAGACAGAGGACGACGTGCCGGCCAACGTGAAGGCCGCCCTGGAGAAGATCTTCAAGATGCTCGCCGACGGCACGCTGAAGACCGGTGTGGACCCGGTCACCGGTGACGTGATCCCGGCCGAGGTCCCGGCCCCCGGCTCCTTCAGCATGTAGGCCGCAGGGTGACGGAGGGGCTGGCGTCCATCGCCAGGCGCCAGCCCCTCCTTGCTACGCTGAAGTGGGGAATCGGTAGGGGCGAGGCATGCCTTGCCCCTACCGATAGCCTGTGATAGAGGGGGCAGACATGGATCTAGCCCTGAGATTGGAGGGCATCACCAAGCGGTTCCCAGGGGTGCTGGCCAACGACCACATCCACTTTGACCTGCGCCGAGGGGAGGTCCACGCCCTGCTGGGGGAGAACGGCGCCGGCAAGACGACGCTGATGAACATCCTCTACGGGCTGTACACCCCAGACGAGGCGCGCATCTTCCTGAACGGCGAGGAAGTGGCCATCCACACCCCTGCCGACGCCATCCGCCACGGCATCGGCATGGTGCACCAGCACTTCATGCTGGTGCCGGTCATGACCGTCACCGAGAACATCATCCTCGGGGCGGAAGTCGTCAAGTCTGGCATCCTCCTAGATCATCGGCGGGCCGAGGAGGAGATCCGGCGGCTCTCGGCCCAGTACGGGCTGGAAGTGGACCCCAGGGCGCTGGTGGCCGACCTGCCGGTGGGGGCTCGGCAGCGGGTGGAGATCATCAAGGCCCTCTACCGCCAGGCCGACATCCTGATCTTGGACGAGCCCACCGCCGTCCTCACGCCCCAGGAGTCCAACGCGCTCTTCGCCACCATCCGCTCCCTGGTGGCCCAGGGGAAATCGGTCATCTTCATCACCCACAAACTGCGCGAGGTCTTCGCCATCGCCGATCGCATCACCGTGTTGCGGGATGGGCACGTGGTGGGCACGACCACCCCGGCCGAGACCACCATGGCACAACTGGCGGCCATGATGGTGGGCCGCGAGGTCATCCTGACGGTGGAGAAGGGGCCAGCCAAGCCGGGCGAGGTCGTGCTCCAGGTGCGCGGCCTGGAGGCCTACGACGACCGCGGGGTGAAGGCGGTGAACGGCGTGTCTTTTGAGGTGCGGGCTGGCGAGGTGCTGGGCATCGCTGGCGTGCAGGGGAACGGCCAGACCGAACTGGTGGAGGTCTTGACCGGCCTGCGGCCTGCCGAGGCCGGGCTGGTCCTCATCTCTGGGGTGGATGTGACCAACGCCTCGCCCCGCAAGATCATGGAGCAGGGGGTGGCCCACATCCCGGAGGACCGGCGGGAGCACGGCCTGGTGGACGCCTATCCCGTGGCCGACAACCTGATCCTCTGCTCCTACTACCAGCCCCCCTTCGCCCGCGGCGTCCTGCTCAACGAGAGGGCCATTGAGGAGTACGCCCAGCGCCTGGTCAGGCAGTTTGACATCCGCACGCCCAGCGTGTACACGAACGGGGGCAGCCTTTCGGGAGGGAACCAGCAGAAACTGGTGGTGGCCCGGGAGTTCAGCCGGCCCATCAAACTCCTCATCGCCGCTCAGCCCACGCGGGGCCTGGACGTGGGGTCCATTGAGTTCATCCACCAGCAGATCGTGCGCAAGCGGGACGAGGGGTGCGCGGTCCTCTTGGTTTCGGCGGAGTTGGACGAGATCATGTCCCTCTCGGACCGCATCGCGGTGATGTACAAAGGGCAGATCCTCGCCACGCTGGATGCGGCCGAGGCCACGCCCGAACGGGTGGGCCTCCTGATGGCCGGCATCCGGGAGGAGGAACGGGCGAGGGAGGGAGAGGTGACCCATGCCACCTGATTCCGATGTTTCCGCAACCCGCCCCGAAGCGGTGACGCGGGCAGGCCCTGTGCAGGGGCTGTGGGCGCGCGTCCGGGGGTGGAACTGGGGGGAACTGGCCATCCCCTTCCTGGCGGTCCTCACGGCCGTCCTGGTGGGGGCGCTGGTCATCTTCGGCACCCGCATCTACGAGATCCGGGAGGAAGGCCTCGCCCTGCCCCTGGGCGAGGTGCTCCGTCAGTCGCTCTTCTACGTGGTGGCCGCCTACCAGGGGCTCTTTGAGGGGGCCATCGGGTCCCAGCGGGCCTTCCTGGACAGCCTGGTCTACTCCACACCCTACATCCTGGCCGGCCTGGCCGTGGCCCTGGGGTTCAAGTGCGGCCTCTTCAACATCGGGGGCGAGGGGCAACTCTACATGGGGGCCCTGTGCTCCACGGTGGTGGGGTTCTCCCTCAAGGGCCTGCCCCTCTACATCCACCTGCCCCTGGCCGTCCTGGCTGGCGCGCTGGGAGGGGCCATCTGGGGAGCCATCCCGGGCTTCCTGAAGGCCGTCACCGGGGCCCACGAAGTCATCAACACCATCATGATGAACTACATCGCCGTGAAGACGGTGGACTATCTGGTGAAGAACGTCATCCGGGACCCCACGGCCTCCCTGGACCGCACCCCCTTTGTGGAGCCCTCGGCCCGGTACCCGATGCTGGTGCCGGGGTCCAACCTGAGCACAGGTTTCTTGGTGGCCCTGGCGGCGACGGTGTTCGTCTGGTGGTTCCTCTACAAGACCACGTGGGGGTTTGAGGTGCGGACGGTGGGCCTGAACCCCAGCGCGGCCCGCTACGCGGGCATGAGCGTGGCCAAGAACTTCGTCCTGGCCATGGCTCTGGCGGGCGCGCTGGCTGGGCTGGGGGGCGTGAGCATCGTTCTGGGGCGGCCCAGCGAGTACAGCCTGAAGGCGGCGTTCTCCACTGGCTTCGGGTTTGATAGCATTGCCGTGGCCCTCCTGGCCAAGAGCCACCCCATCGGCATCATCCCCGCCGCCTTCCTGTGGGGCGCGCTGCGGAACGGCGCCGGCCTGATGCAGGTGCGGGCGCCCGGCATCTCCATTGACCTGGTGAACATCGTCCAGGCCCTGGTCATCAGCTTCGTGGCTGCCGACGAGATCGTGCGTCGGCTCTACCGCATCCGGGCTCGCCGGGCGATGGAGGTGGTCTTCACCCGAGGGTGGGGGAGGTAAGCCATGGCCACAACCACTGCGGAACTTGCCCCCCTGGTGCGCCAGCGCTTCTGGACCCGCGGGCGCGGCTTCGGGGTGGTGTACCTCCTGCTGGCGGCGGTGTTCGGCCTCGCCGGGCTACGGGCTGACCCGGGCACCATCTCCAGCATGGGCTTGGGGGTGATCGGCCAGCCGCCGCCGGTGCGGGTGCCGGTGCCCACCGGCCCGGCGCTCCTGGCCATCGGGGTCGTGCTGGCCGCGGCGGGCGTCCTCAGCCTGGCGCGCCGCCTGGAGGAACGCCAGGAGAACCTCCTGCTCCTGGTCTGCTTCGCCTTCCTCATCTTCGGCGTCCTGATCGCGGCGGCTGCCGGGCGCGGCCTGGACCTCATCGGGATGATCAAAGATAGCGTGCGCCTGGCGACGCCCATCGTGCTGGGGTCCCTGGCCGGCGTGATGTGCGAGCGGTGCGCCGTCATCAACATCGCCATTGAGGGGATGATGCTCACCGCGGCCTGCCTGGGCTTCACGGCGTCCCTGTATTCCCAGAACATGTGGGTGGGGCTCCTGGTGGCCGTCCTCTCGGGCATGGTGATGGCGGCCCTGCACGCCGTCCTTTCCGTCCGCTTCAAGGTGGACCAGATCGTGAGCGGGACGGCCATCAACATCCTGGCGGTGGGGATCACCGGGTACGTGCGCAAGGCGTTCCTGCTGGGGAACCCCTTCGGCGCGCCGGAGGTCTTCCCCTACATCTTCCGGAACACGCCCCTGTGGAACATCCCCATCCTGGGGACCATCCTCTTCCAGTACCAGCCGATGGTCTACGCGGCCATTATCCTGGTGCCCTTGGTGTGGTTCGTGCTCTTCAAGACGCCGTGGGGCCTGCGCACGCGCGCCGTGGGCGAACACCCCCGGGCGGCTGACACCCTGGGCATCAACGTCTTCAAGGTGCGGTACGTGAACGTCATCGCCGCGGGGGCCATCGCGGGCCTGGGTGGGGCCTGGTTCTCCCTGGAGACGGTGGGCAGTTTTGACGACCTGATGACCAGTGGCAAGGGGTTCATCGCCCTGGCGGCGATGATCTTCGGCAACTGGAACCCCATCGGGGCGTCGCTGGGGGCATTGCTCTTCGGCTTCGCCGACGCCCTGGCCTTCAAACTGCAGATCCTGGGGGTGGGGGTGCCCTACCAGTTCATCAACATGGCCCCCTACATCCTGACCATGGTCGCCCTGGCTGGCGTCATCGGCCGGACGGTCCCGCCCGCTGCCGACGGCCAGCCGTACGAGAAGCAGTGATAGGGGCAGTGGGTGATGGCAAAAGTCGTGCAGGTTGAATTGCCCGAGAAGTTGGTGGCGGAGATTGAGGCGCTCGTGGCAGGTGGCTGGTTTGCCGACGAAGAGGAGGTGGTGCGCCTAGCCCTCACGGAATTCATCAGCCGCCACCGTTTTGCCCTGTTGGAGCAATTCCAGCGGGAGGATATTGCCTGGGCGTTGCAGCAAAAGCGGGAAGATGCGGCTTCATGAGACGCGTGGTCACCAACACCGGCCCTCTGTCGCATCTCCAGGAAGCCGGCGTATTGGATCTGATGTCCCTGACAGGGGAGGTGCACCTTCCCCCGAGCGTCGCCCAGGAGATCGCTTACCTCCTGCCCTCTTGGCGTTCTCCCTCGTGGCTCCAGGTGGTGGATGCCCTGGCCGTTCCCTACGCGGAGGAAGCCCTCACGTGGCAGCAGGCTGGGCTTTTGGATGCGGGAGAGGCGGAAGCCATCGCGTTGGCACGTCAGTTGCGGGCGGACTGGTTGCTCACGGACGATGCAGCGGCCCGGCTCGTGGCCCAGTCATTGGGGATAGAGGTGCACGGTTCCCTGGGCGTTGTCCTGTGGGCAGCCGCTGTCGGACATCTGGACCGCCCGAGGGCAGAGGCTGCATTGGATGGGTTAGCCCGTTCCTCGTTGTGGATCTCAGCAAGGGTCCTGCGCGAGGCCAGGTCTGCTCTTGACCGCCTCTGTAGCCCGGGGGCCAGAGACCCCCTCTCGCGAGGAGCAAGTCACACTTCGTAGCAACCGGAGTACTACGCCACAGTGGTTCTGGACGATATGCAATCTGAGTAGGGGCGCACGGCCGTGCGCCCCTACGAGACTGCGACCGTGACCTGCATGGCCAAAACGGGATTTTCATTGTGGTCCAGTACGGAGTCCCGATCACGCTGCTATGCATGAGGGTTTCCAATGGCACGCTACATCGGAGCAGTAGACCAAGGCACGACTGGCACCCGCTTCATGCTCTTCAGCCCCGAGGGGAAGGTCGTCGCCTCCCACTACCAGGAGCACCGCCAGATCTACCCCCGGCCCGGCTGGGTAGAGCACGACCCCCTGGAAATCTGGCAGAAAACCCAAGAGGTGATCCAGGGCGCCCTGCAGAAAGGCGGCATCCGCCCGCAGGAGATCGCCGCCATCGGCGTCACCAACCAGCGGGAGACGACCATCGTCTGGGACCCCCAGACCGGCCGCCCCCTCTACAACGCCATCGTCTGGCAGTGCACCCGCACCACCGAGATCTGCCAGCGCCTCAAGGACCAGGGCCTGGAGCCCACCGTGCGGGAGAGGACCGGCCTCCCCATCGCCACCTACTTCTCCGGGCCCAAGGTCAAATGGCTCCTGGAGAACGTCCCTGGCCTGCGGGAACGGGCTGAGGCCGGCCAGGCCCTCTTCGGCACGGTGGATACCTGGCTCATCTGGAACCTGACCGGCGGCCCGAAGGGGGGTGTCCACGTCACCGATGTCTCCAACGCCTCCCGGACCATGCTCATGAACCTGCAGACCCTGGACTGGGACCCCCAGATGCTGGAAGTGTTGGGCGTGCCAAGGGCGATGCTCCCGGCCATCCGCCCCTCCAGCGACCCAGCCTTCTACGGCACAACGCCCGCCAACGGCCCCCTGGGGGCAGAGGTCCCGGTCTGCGGCGACCTGGGGGACCAGCAGGCGGCCCTCTTCGGCCAGGCCTGCTACGACGCGGGCGAGGCCAAGAATACCTACGGCACCGGCTGCTTCATGCTCCTGAACACGGGGACCCGGCCAGTCCCTTCCCGGCACGGCCTCCTCACCACCCTGGCTTACAAACTGGGCGATGAGCCAGCGGTCTACGCCCTGGAGGGCTCCATCGCCATCACCGGTGCGGCGGTGCAGTGGCTGCGGGACAACCTCGGCCTCATCCGCAGCGCGGCGGAGACGGAGGAGATCGCCCAGTCGGTGGAGGATGCCGGGGGCATCTACTTTGTGCCGGCCTTCTCTGGCCTCTTCGCCCCCCACTGGGACATGTACGCCCGGGGCGTCATCGTCGGCCTGACCCGCTACGTGACCCGCGCCCACCTGGTGCGGGCCACCCTGGAGGCCATCTGCTACCAGACGCGCGAAGTCCTGGAGGCGATGAAGGCTGACTCCGGCGTGGCCCTGACCCGCCTCAAGGTGGACGGCGGAGCGGTGGTCAACAACTTCCTCATGCAACTCCAGGCCGACATCCTGGGGGTGCCGGTGGTGCGCCCCACGGTGGGCGAGACGACGGCCCTGGGCGCGGCCTACGCTGCCGGGCTGGCCGCAGGCGTGTGGAAAGACCTGGACGCCCTGCGCCAGAACTGGGGCGTGGACCGCGTCTTTGAGCCTCAGTGGGACGAGGCCCGGCGCGAGGCCGGCTACGCGGGCTGGCTGCGGGCTGTGGACCGCGCCCGCGGCTGGGTCCAGCCGTAACACGGAGGGGCGATCCATGCATCGCCCACAGGCCTCCTCTCTCCCAACCCAGGGGGCTCAGAACCCATTCGTCCATTCGTGCCATTCGTGACCTTGATTTAACGGGGTGGGTATGGATAGGGCGCGGGTCATCATCGTAGGGGGCGGGATCACGGGCATCGCCACGGCCTACGACCTGGCCCTGCGGGGCTTGGATGTGGTGGTGCTGGAGCGGGGCGAGGTCGCCTCGGCGGCCAGCGGACGCCACCACGGCCTCCTGCACTCCGGGGCCCGCTATGCCCTCACGGACCTGGAGTCGGCGCGGGAGTGCATCCAGGAGAACACCATCCTGCGGCGCATCGCCCCGGGGACCTTTGAACTGAACGACGGCCTCTTCGTGGCCCTCACGGAGGAGGACCTGGCCCTCCGGGACGACTTCCTCGCCGGGTGCGCCGCAGCGGGCATCCCCGCCAGGCCCCTCTCCCCCCAAGAGGCGCTCCGCCGGGAGCCGAACCTCAACCCCCACCTCCTGGCCGCGGTGCAGGTCCCCGACGGGACCTGCGACGCCTGGCGGCTGGTGGCCCGCTTCCTGGCCAGCGCGCGGGCCGCCGGGGCGGAGGTCCGCCCCTACCACGAAGTGCTGGACGTCCTGGTCCAGGCCGGACGGGTCACCGGGGTGGAGGTGCGGGACCACATCCGCAACCGCACCTACCGCCTGGAGGCTGACTTGGTGGTGAACGCCGCTGGGCCCTGGGCCGGACGGATCGCGGCCATGGCCGGGGTGCGGGTGCCGGTGCGTCCTTCGCCAGGGGTGATGGTGGCGGTGGAGGGCCGCTTCACCCACATGGTGGTGAACCACCTCCACAAGCCCGGGGATGGCGACATCATCGTCCCCCAGCGCCTCTGCTCCCTCATCGGGACCACGGCTTGGTTCACGGAGGACCCGGACCGGGTGGAGATGCCCCGGGACCACGTGGAGGCGATGCTGCGGCTGGGGGCGGACCTCGTGCCAGCCGTGGCCCGGGCTCCCTTCAAGGCGGCCTGGTGGGCGGTGCGGCCGTTGGTGGCCGCCTCCGACGCCGCGGACGACCGGGAGGTGAGCCGCACCTTCCGCTGCTTTGACCACCAGGCCCGGGACGGCCTGGCGGGGTTCGTCTCCATCCTGGGGGGCAAGGCCATCACCGCCCGGGCCATGGCCCAGGCCACGGCGGACGCCGTCTGCGCCCAACTGGGGATTGAGGCCCCCTGCCGCACGGCCGAACTGACGCTCCTTCCTCACTACGCCTATGAGTGGCCATCCCTGTCGCCTACCCCTTCCGCCCCCGCGCCCAGGCCAGGAGGAGGGCAACCTCCCGAGCGCCCATGAGGGCTGCCGCCGCCAGGTACACCAGCGCGCCCCCAGCCGCGCCGAGGGCCAGGTAGGCCAGGCTGCCCAGATGGGGGGCCAGGTGGGGCAAGAGGGCCAGGAACGCGCCCATCGCCGCCGTCGCCCCCACCGTCCGCAGGAGC
>Ga0123519_10005945_pt1 | contig 19310 bp, 16 predicted proteins | sample YelNatPaOPRAMG02_FD_87396 | JGI IMG/M metagenome (GOLD analysis project Ga0123519, IMG submission 87396) | Hot spring microbial communities from Yellowstone National Park - Yellowstone National Park OP-RAMG-02 (version 2) | ecosystem: Environmental > Aquatic > Thermal springs > Hot (42-90C) ... | reverse complement strand
CGCTTGACCAGGGATCAAACTGCCAAGACCAGAAGATTCAAAATGACCCCAGTCATTGGCATTGGAATTAGTGCCTATACTAACTGCCATTGATGGATGACCAGAAGCAGCAGCATTGGTAATACGCAAGCCATGACCAGAGGAAACATGACAAGTTGCGCCCGCTTGATTGGCAGTACACTCAAATCCTAAAGGACCAACATCTTGCTCTGCTAAAGAAACATCGGGACAAGTGGTAGTCGCATTATAAGCATAAACACTACTACCAGTCAAAAAATCCCAACTAATTAGATCTGCTTGAACATAAGCTGCAAGGTTGTTTAGGTCTGATAATTCATCAAGATTTTCCCCAGAAAGCTGAAAGGGACACGACAAGCTTACTACATAATTACCTGAAGAGTCCGGGAGCGACTCCCGCCCCCCTCCAATACAGTTTTTGCTATTTATCCACTCTATCGCATCATATCTATTTGCTCTTACTTCAGCGCCGTAAGTAATAGTATCGCCAGGATGAACAACAACATCATTAGTTGTTGGAGATTGATTGTTTACTCGAACAGAACAAGTAGAGGCGACTTGCAAAGGAGCCGGCGCACATTTTGAGCGGCAGGTAACTGAACGTTTATATGTAAACATAGTATTAGTAGGGTCATTAAGGTTTGTTACTCCACATACGTCCATTGTGGAAGTTACTTCATAAGCGACTTGATCATCGCAAGCGGCATCAGTTGATGTTCCATGAGAACAGTAAGTATTACCACTTTCATCTTGTATACACTTGCCTGTTTCACAATAAGAACCATGACCTATTATTCCTTGTTTCCACTTATGCTCATCAGGCTTTTCACCAACATTTTTATCATCATAAGTTTTATTCGACCAGTCACTACACAAAAGCGTTTCACTTTTAGGAGTACATAACCTATAAACGTCATAAGGTACCGACATACAAGAACTAGAAGCCTGTATATCAGCCGGCGCATTTTGACACTCGCGCGCCGCAGGACATATTCCTCTTGCCCCGTAGGTTGCGAAAAGGGGGCCAACAATCTGAGCCTCGTATTCGGGACAGAAAGATGCATTTGTAGTCGTTGGCGCTATATATTGCTCTATATATTTATTTTTACCAAAAGTGTATCCTTTTGTATAAACAAGACCGAGATGGTTCCAAAGAGAATCCTTTGTCCACTCATAATGCCAACTAAAAGTCGAGGCGTTATATACAGAGTACATTATTGTCAACTTAGGGTCGTCCAAATCAAGATAATGATGAGAAGGGCTCTCATTGGGATCTAAATCTATAACATGATGGCCATTTACTATAGGCGCGACATCCTTCCATTTATTAGGAGAGGTACCTGGCTGGATAACACCATTTGGATTATAAGGTATATGATAAAGGTTAGTTGCGCTTCCCGGATTTGTCACTGAAATTTCACAACCCGCCTCACCATTAGGACACGTTTTATTCGTATCTATAAAAAATTCTCCTGGCAAAGCGCATCTTGCTGCCCATGTTTCACCCGGCGCTTTTGGTGTCACTATTTCTCCATAATCAGAACCAGACACATTATAATTATTAGAATAAGGAGATAGAGGAGGACAAGGTTCAATTTCATTTTTATACTTACCAGGGGTGCAAGAACCAAGGTGCAGATTAATATAGCTGCTCTGGCCAACTGCACACATCTTCCACCAGCTGAGTGCACCAGCACAGCTAGGTGAAGAACACTTAAAATTACCTTCTCCTTGAGATGCACAGCACTGACTCGGCGAAATCGTACTTATAGCTACACACTTATCACCGTAGTCACCACAATCTTGGTCTTGATTACACATCGGTCCCTCCGGCACAGAATTTTGTCCTCCTTGGGCTTCCACTTTATTAATAGTTGATAAACTTATTATCAATGACAAAACTAATGCTCCGATTAAAATCCCTAAACTGATGATTTTTCTTTTATCTTTAAACATTTATTTTTTAAAAATCAAAGAAATAGCGACACTGCTGTTTTTTTGGTTTAAAACGCCTGTTATCTTATAATCTATATTATAATCTATTTTTTTGGCTTGGGCTTCCAGAACAAAGTTATCTTTATAAAGCCGGTCAATGGAAAGTTCGGCATTGGTTTTTAAATAATGACGGTAATAAGCGTAAATTTGAGGAAGGGTGCGGCTTTCATCTAAATAAGAAAAAACATATTGAGTAGAGCCGTCGGAAATTTCTCTTTTTTCATTTTGAAGAATTTGGAAAGGAGATTTATCAAAATCAGGAGGCAAAAGAGCCATCAAAGCCGGAATTAGGCCAGCCATCTGTTGAGTGGAAGAAACAACTGAACCAACAGGTTTAGCTAATGGTTTGGGCTGACTTAATTTCCAAGCAAAATAAGCGCTCAAGCCCAAAATGATTAAAATAATTAAAATAATGGCGACAATTACCAATATTAAGATATTTCTTGTTTTTGTGGGCATATTATTTTAGTAAACTTCAACTTTTAGAACGCTGTGACCAGTTGTGCCGCCGCCCGTTGTGCCGCCACCAGTTGTGCCGCCACCAGTTACAGTAAAAGAGCAATTTCCATCAGCTTCTTGGTTGCCGCAGGAAGCGGTTACAGATACGACTATGTTACCGATATCGTTAGTGGAAAAGGATCGAGTTGTACATTGACCAATATTACAATTACTAATTCCAATATCAGGGTTATGGGAAGATGACCAGGTATAACTATAAGAATTGGTAGAACAATTAAAGTCGCGTGGAGTAGCAATCAGAGTAACTACATTCTGGCTACCTGCAACTACAGAAGAAGGCGAAGCTGAACAAGTCACAGATGCCTCAGTTGGCGCACCACCAGAATACACCTTATTAAACCACAAAATTCCGGTGGCAATGGCTATGCCGCTCATTAAAATTATTAAACTTATTAAGATTTTTCCTCGATTCATTTTTATTTATTATATTATAATTTATTTCTTTGGCTCAAGCCAGGAAAGAGTGATTAAGTTTTTTCCCTGATTTCCCGGAGATAGAAACCCCACAAAATGAAAACTTCTTTCTGGAGATTTGGCTTCTAAAAGAAAATTGTCTTTGTAAAGCCGGTCAATGGTAAGGGTGGCGTTTTTTGACAAATAATCGCGGTAGCGGTCATAGGCGTCTCTTAATGTCTCATTTAAAGAAAAATAAGTAAAAACATATTGAGTGTCGCCGTTGGATAATTCTCTTTTTTCATTTTGAACAATTTCAGGAGAAAAACGGTCAAAATCAGAAGGCAAAATCTGAGCCAATAACGACGGCGGCTTTTTGCCAAAATTTTTCAAAGAAGAAATAACAATTTCGCCGGGCTTTGGGGGTCGCGGGCTTATTTTCTGGCTTGAGCGAAAATAAAAACTTAAGCCGATGATAAGTCCTAGAAAAACAACCGCTGCTATAAGATATAAAATTTTTTGTTTAGAAGACATTTTTGAAACTAATTTTTTATATTATAGCATATTTTATTTTATTATAGCATATTTATTATAGCATAAACTGGATTAAAATTAACTTTCGGTTTTTTGATTTTAGTTTTTTAACTAAATTTTTTATTTTACTTTTTTTTATATTATAGCATATTGATTTCCCAATTGCCAAAAATTACAAAAAAGAGGTGGAGTTATAAGAGAAAAATTGGGAATCAAAAAATTCCCGCTGATAAATCTATAATCTATAAATTTATCATCTCCAACTTACTACAATAAATTACGATCGTAATTTATTGTAGTAAAGGCAAGGGGTAGAGGGAATAATTGAAATGATTGAAGTGAAAAAAAATTCAGAGGAAAATAAAAAATAAAAATTGACAATTTTTTTAGAAAGAACATAATAAGATTATCTTATGAATTTTAAAGATTTAATTTCAGCGGCTCATCAAATTGCGGCGGAAAAAAATATTGAACCCGAGCAAGTGATTGAAGCGATTGAATCGGCTTTAGCGGCCGCTTACAAAAAAGAATATCGGAAAAAAACGGAATTGATTAAAGCGAAGTTAGACCCAAAAACGAATGAGCTGAAATTTTTTTTAGTGAAATTAGTGGTTGATCCGCAGAAAGTAAAAATGTCTTCTGAAGAAGTGAAAGAAAAATCAGAAACGTCAGAAGCTGAAGTTATTTACAATCCTGATCGCCATATTTTTTTAGAGGAAGCCAAAAAAATCAAACCAGACGCGGAAGTGGGCGAAGAATTAGAATTTCCTTTAGAGGCTCATGAAAATTTTGGCCGCATCGCCGCTCAAACCGCCAAACAAGTAATTTTGCAGCATCTCCGGGAATCAGAAAGAGAAGCCATTGAAAAAGAATTTTCAGAAAAAGAGGGCGAGATTATCAGCGGCATTGTCCAAAGATTTGAACATGGAAATATTTATGTTGATTTAGGCCGAACCATTGGCATTATGTTTCAGAATGAAAGCATTCCGGGTGAATTTTATCAACCGGGCCAAAGACTAAGATTTTATGTTTTGGCAGTTCAAAGCGATTTGCGGCGGCCGGGAATTATTCTTTCTCGCTCTCATCCAAAATTTATTGCCAAACTTTTTGAAATGGAAGTGCCGGAAATCGCTGAAGGAATTGTAGAAATAAAACAAATCGCCAGAGAGCCCGGCAGCCGGACAAAAATCGCGGTTGCTTCAAAAGATGAAAAAGTTGATCCAGTAGGCTCAACAGTTGGTCAACGCGGCACCAGAGTAATGACAGTCATTAATGAATTGGGCAATGAAAAAATTGATGTTATTGAATGGTCAGAAGACCCAGCAAAATACATTGCCAACGCGCTTTCTCCGGCTAAAGTAAAAGCTGTAGAAATTTTGCCTCGGCGAGAAGCAAAAGTTTTTGTTCCGGATGATCAATTAAGTTTAGCGATTGGAAAAAACGGGCAAAATGTTCGATTGGCTGCTAAACTGACGGGCTGGAAAATTGATGTCCGCTCTCAAGCCCGACCCGAAGAAATGCCTGAAGGCGGGGTGGCTGAAGCGCCTTTAGAGACAACAGAAGAAACATTCAAAGAAACGGAATCGGAAAAATTAGAAACATCGGAAGAAAAAGAAACAGAAGAAGCGAGTGAATAAATCTAAGGTCTGGCGATGAGTTTAGAGTTAAAGTTATTGATTATTGAAGTTCAATTTCAATAAAATTTCAGTGAAAATCAAGTTCCTCAGATTTTCCACATATGTGGAAAATCTGAGGAAATCTTGTTTTGTACTCATGTTGAACTAATTGAACTAAATTTCTATGGAAGTTCAACTTCAATAGAGAACTTCAATAGAGAACCAAAACGGATCTAAGTTTTGTAGACAAATATTGAGGCGAGGTTTTTTTCTTTAATAATTTTTAAAGGTTTAAAGCCGTTGATGGGAAAAGCGTAAGAAATAATTCTTGAACCTTTTTTGGCTTCGGTTTCAAATTTATTTTTAAGTTTTTCCATTGCTTTTGGTGTTAAAAAACAAAGAAAAACGTCTATATTTCTAAAATCTAATTTATAAAAATTACCCAGTCTTAGATAAGATGTTTTTATTTTATGAATAAAAAGATTGATTTTTCCTATCAGCCAAATAATCGGAGTGATTTCAATACCATAAATATTTTTTTAAAAAATTCTTTTTTTGCCATTACCACCAAACGACCTGTCCCGGCTCCTAAATCATAAACAATTTCATTATCTTTGATATCAGCTTCTTTTATCATTATTCTTATGGCTTTCTTGGGAGTAAAAATAAAAGGAGCGCCGACAACCGAAGCATAAGCCACAGGGATGATTAATATAAAAACAATAAAAAATATTAAAACATCCATAAAAAAATGAGGAGAAAATCTAGTGACTTGCGAAGTCACTAGATTATAGGAAAAAAGCAACAAGCGCTAAGGAAAGAGTGCTTAAAAGTTTTATGAGCACATGGAGCGAGGGGCCGGCGGTGTCTTTAAATGGATCGCCGACCGTATCGCCAGTAATGGCAGCTTTATGAATTTCTGTTCCTTTGCCTCCTAAATTTCCCGCTTCAATCCATTTTTTAGCATTATCCCAAGCGCCGCCGCTGTTATTAAAAAGAGTGGCTAAAACAACCCCAACAATTGTTCCCACCATTAAAAGCCCAGCCGCGGCTTCAGCTTTTAAAATTATACCAACCAACACCGGCACAATGACTGCCAAAAGCCCTGGCGCTATCATTTGTTTTAAACTTCCAGCGGTGGTAATATCAATTACTTTTGAATAATCTGGTTTTTCAGTACCAGCCATAATGCCTGGCTTTTCTTTAAACTGTTTTCGCACTTCATTAATAATGTAATAAGCGGCTTTGCCCACTGCCCTCAGCGCTAAACTGGAAAAAACAAAAATGAGCATTGCGCCAATCATCGCGCCGACAAAAACTTCTACTTTTGCCAAATCAACAATTTTCAAATGGGCTTCTTCAAGATAAGCGGAAAAAAGAAGAAAAGCGGCTAAAGCAGCGGAACCAATGGCATACCCTTTGGTTAAAGCTTTGGTTGTGTTGCCAGCGGCATCCAATTTATCAGTATTTTCTCTGATTTTTTCTGAAGCGCCAGACATTTCCACAATGCCGCCGGCATTATCCACAATAGGACCAAAAGTATCCATTGCCAAAACATAAGCGGCAGTTGAAAGCATTCCCATTGTCGCAATAGCTGTGCCATAAAGACCGCCGCCAGTTAAACCAGAGGCTTCGCCTAATTTATAAGCAGAAATTAAAGCCAAGCCAATGGTTATAACAGTTATGCCTGTTGATTCTAAACCAACGGCTATGCCTTCAATGATATTAGTGGCATGACCAGTTTTTGAAGCGCGAGCAATGCTTTTCACTGGTCGAAAACGAGCTTCGGTATAGTACTGAGTGAAATAAACAAAAAGAATAGAAGTAAAAAGCCCAACCAAACCAGCGGCAAAAAACCATAAATTATTTAAAAGAAGTTTAGTAACAAAATAAAAAGAAACGGCAAAAAGAAGGCTAGTAACCCAATAACCGCGACTTAATGTTTTCATCGGCACTTCTTGATTTTTAACTTTTACCACTAAAACGCCAACAATGGAAGCTAATAAACCGCATGCCCGAATAATTAAAGGAAAAAGTATTCCTTTAAGACCAAAAATAGGATAAAGACCAACGCCTAAAATCATCGCGCCAATATTTTCCGCAGCAGTTGATTCAAAAAGATCAGCGCCACGACCAGCGCAATCGCCGACATTATCACCAACCAAATCAGCAACTACCGCCGGATTTCTTAAATCGTCTTCAGGAATACCGGCCTCAATTTTTCCCACCAAATCAGCGCCGACATCAGCGGCTTTTGTGTAAATGCCGCCGCCCAGTTGGGCGAAAAGAGCCACCAAACTGGCGCCAAAACCATAACCCACAATGAGAAAAGGAATTTTTGTCGGTTCATAGCCTAAAAGAGTATAAATTTCAAAAAGACCAGCCAAGCCCAAAAGAGATAAAGAAACAATGGTAATGCCGGAAACTGCGCCGCCTCGCAAAGCAATTTTTAAAGATTCCTCATAACCTTTTTCACTGGCAGCGGCCGCGCGAATATTAGAACGCACACTAATAAACATTCCGATTAAGCCAGCAATGGCTGAAGAAAAAGCGCCAATAACAAATGCCAAAGAAGTTTTAAAACCAAGACCAATATTGCCCGCGGCGCTATAAGCCAGAAACAAACCAAGAGCAATTAAAAGAGCAATAAAACCAATTGTTTTATACTGCCTTTTTAAAAAAGCGTTGGCGCCGATTCTAATCGCTTCCGCTACCGCTTTCATTTTTTCGTTGCCAGTTTGTTTTTTCAAAACCGAAATGGCTAAAACAAAAGCAGCACCCAAAGAAATAAAAGCAGCAAACAAAGGAAAAATATTAAGATTCATTTTTTTATAAAATTTTTAATTTTTTCGACCTTAAAATATATTTTAATAATTTAACAAATTTTTAAAAAAAGTAAACCCTTGACTTTATTTTTTTTAAAAAAAAGTATACTCTTTTTATAGCGGCTCATTTTTAAAAAATCAAGAGTAGCGGCTATTTAAAAGGCGCATTCGTCTAATGGCGAGGACATCACTCTTTCAAGGTGAAAACACGGGTTCGATTCCCGTATGCGCCGCCATTGAAAACTTTATCAATTTCAAAAAAATAAGAAGCGGTTAAATTTATGGCAAAAAAAATTTTAAAAGATATTTCGCTGAAAAAAGAGAAAAATCACCGACTGAAAAAAGAAAAAGAAACTGATGAGCGGGCAATAAAAATTAATCAAGAAAAACCTTCTTTAGAAGAAGAAGGGATTAGTTGGAGCGCGCCGGAATATGAAAAACTCCCCAAACCTCGTTATTGGTATGCGATTAATGTTTTTATTGTTCTAATACTTTTAATTTTTGCTCTTTGGTCAAAAAATTTTTTCTTTGCTCTGTTTATTGTTTTAGTAGAAATGGTTTTAATTATTTCCGGTCGGCGCGGTCCTCAAAATTTTCATTTTCTTCTTAATGAAAAGGGGCTAAAAATTGATAATCAGTTTTTTGGCTACGAAAAATTTGAAGGTTATCTTTTAAGAGAAGGGTTGGGTGGCGTAAGAAAATATGACGAGCTGATTTTAAAAAAGAAAAACGTTATTAATCCGTATTTAAAAATACTTTTTGACAGAAATTTAAAAGAAGAATTAAAATCCATTTTGGCTGTGAAGCTGCCGGAAATTCAATACGAAGATTCGCTGATTGATATTTTTTTTGAGTGGTTAAGATTTTAATTTTATCATGCCCTTGTCGTTCAACGGATAGGACGATAGCTTGCGGAGCTATAAATGGGGGTTCGATTCCTCCCAAGGGCACCAAAATCAAAAATTAAATAGCAAAAATTAAAAACACTTTCTATGGATTATTAGCAACAATTTGACTTGTTTCTGAAAGTATACTAAAATAGTATATTATGAGAAATGGGACTAAAATTGAAAGAATTTTTGCATTAATAAAAAAATTGCCTTATTTTGATTTGAATACTCTTTCTTCTATTGAGCCAAACAAAACTTATCTTAAAATTTTACTTTCGCGCTACGAGAAAAAAGACAGGGTAATTAGATTAAAAAGAGGAATGTATGTGATAAAAGATTATCTTGATGAAATCGAAAAGAAAAATCTCTTTTCTTTTTATAGCGAATTTTTGGCGAATATTTTGTATCAACCATCTTATTTGAGTTTAGATTATGTTTTGTATGAGCACAATCTTTTGACTGAAGTTCCAAAAAACTTCACTTCGGTTACTATAAACAAAACTGCTTCATTTTCTAATGCGCTTGGTAATTTTTTTTATCACAAAATAAAAAATAATCTTTTTTGCGGATTTTTAATTTTAAAAGAAGGAGATTTTACTGTTTTTAAAGCAAAAAAAGCCAAAGCCCTTTTTGATTTTTTATATTTGAGAAAAAATGAAATCATTGATAAAGAATCGATTGAAGAATTAAGATTGAATTTTGGAAATCTTTCAAAAAACGAACTCAAAGAGTTCGGAAAATATGTAAAATTGGAGGGTTCAAAAAAAATGAAAGAAATTTATGGAATTATTAAAGCCAATTTTTAAAAATTTGATTAGGGAAGTTTCGTCAAAAAATAAGATTTTTCAGAGAAACATCTTGAAAGAATTTCTCCAAATTTTTGTTTTAGATTTTATTTATTCTCAGAAAAAATATCAAAATCTCATTTTTTATGGAGGTTCTTGCCTTTCTCATTGTTTTGGTTTGCCTCGATTGTCAGAAGATTTGGATTTTATAGATGCAAAAGGAAAAGTAAAAAATTCTGAGCTTGCTAAAGATTTAGAAAATTATTTTAAAAAGAATACTGATCTAGAAACTAAAGCTTTTTTGCAGAAATTTAGAATTTATCTGAAATTTCCAATTCTGAAAGAATTAGAATTAGCAAAAGAAAAAGAATCAAACCTTTTGTTTTTGAAAATTGAAATTTTTAAAGATTTTGTTTTTTGTAAAAATTATAAAATAGAAATCGTTCCGCTTTTTAAATTTAACAAATCAATTTTAATAAAAACTTTGGACCTGCCTACTTTAATGGCAACAAAATTGCGAGCAATTTTTTTTAGAAATTGGGAAAAGAAAAACAAAAGAGGAAAAATTTTGGCAAAAGTTAAAGGAAGAGATTATTTTGATTTGATGTGGTATTTGGAAAAAGGAGTAAAACCAAATTTAATTTGTTTGAGAGATTTGAAAATAAATAACCCTAGTGAATTGAAAATTAAATTGTTAGAAATTTTAGAAAAAGTTGATCCAAAGAGCATCAGATTTGACCTTGAACCTTTAATCGCAGATTCAAGCTTTGTGAAAAATTTAAGCAAAAACATAAAAGAAATTTTAAAAAGAGAAATTAATAAGTTAAGTTAAAAAGCGGTTTTTTATTTTTTAAGAGATCGGCAATTTCCATAGGCAAAATAAACTAGTCGTTATTTTTTAAAAAACAGGTTAAAATTAAACTAAAAATGGCAAGATATATTTTTGTTGTCGGTGGCGTAAATGACAGTTTTGTATATTTCTAAAATTCTATTTAAGAATATTAAAATTCAATTTTGAAGGTTGGGTCTTCCATTATTTGCCAAGATTCCCCCTCGCTGCCTCCTGAATCTTTTAAATCCTTGCCCACAGAATAAATAATTCTTTTCTCCGGAGAATATTTTATTAATTTTCCATTAAAAGGATCTTTTGGAATTTCAGAAAGATATTCTGGCACAAGTTCGCCTAAAGAAGGTGGTATTTTACCGGTTTTTGTCTTGTAAGCTTTTATGGCTATTAGGGATTGAGTTCCTTTTACAGAGAAATCTTCAAGACATTTTTCTTCAAAAATACCAATCCACCTTACCGCTACACTATTTCTAAGAATTTTACCCACTACATTTTCCGTAAATAACGTTTTTATTTTGGAATAAGACGCTAAAAAGGGTTTAATTTCAGGCAACTTCATCTCGGAATAATCTTTATTAGCATTATTCACCAAATTGCGATAATATTCAGCAAATATTTGCTGGGTTTGATTAGGTTTGTAAAGATAATTTAATTTAGTAGACGTTTTTATCTCTAAAGAATTTTCTTCTATTCCTAATTTTTCCAATTCTTTCTTAGGAAGCTTACCAGCAATAGCTGCATCAAATTTTGATTTCACATTACTGAAAATTATATATTCCATTTTCATCATCCTCATTAATCCTTGTTCATTTGCTTCAAACTGATTAAGTGTAGTCACATAATTTTTTAATACCTCAGGAGATAAATTAATATTTGGCATCATCGTTCTTAATCTCTGCAAACCAATCTCCTTTATAGCCATGCTCTCTAAATAGCTACTTAAAATGGGTCGGGGACTATCTTCTATTATTTGTCCCATTTTAATGGTTTTAACGATTAAATCTAAAGCTTCTTTATCCTTGCCTTGAGTCAAAAGATAACTAGCCTTTATTGAATTCAGGTAAGTTATATCTCTCAAACCTAACATATTAGGAAAACTTGCTTCATCTCCTATAGCTTTAGGATCTTGCCAATCAGGAATTTGAAAATAAGGAAGTTTTAAGGCTTTTTCAAAATAACTAAAAACCTCTTTATTGCTTTCTATTAATTCTTTAGCAAATTCAGAATCCCATTTTTCTCCTTTGGCCATTTTTATAAAAAGTTCAAGTTTTTCTTTCGGCAGATATATCTTTTCACTGGCTTGATTAAGGAGATAAAAAGCGTTTTCTTCTTTTGGAATTTCTATTTTTGAAAGCCATAAATCGCTATCGTCAATAGGATGAATGTCTCTTCCCCAAAATATATTAAGGAGGAAAAAGCTGAAAAGTAATCCGATAATTAATATTCCAAAAATTCCGGGTATAACATACTTTATTTTCTTATTTCGTGTTGGTTTCTCAGAAAGAGTTTCGGCTTTAATTTTCTTTAGATTATTATAAATTAAAAATCCATAAATTAAAAAAAATGGTAAAATAAACAATTGAATAAAATAACCAATTACTTCACTTATTTGGCTTTCTGTTTGTTTGTTTTCTATGCCAAAAAGACCGAAAATGAAAACTAGAAACAACCCCAATCCTATAATTAAACCTAAAAGTAAAAATCTTCCCAAGACGCCCCAGAATTTTCCTTTGACTAAATATTTACTTCTGAATAAAGCATTAAACCCCTTTCTTTCTTCAAAAACCAAAATAAAGATTGCTAAAGAAAACCAAATAGAAAATAAAATCCCGGGGATTATAAAAAGCAAAAAACCTCCGGCAATAATTGTGGTTAATAGAAAATAAGCCCAAATGTAAGGACCCAATATTTTAAATCCTCTTTTATAAGACTCCTTTATGCCGGTATTTTCTTTAAGATTATAAAGCAAAGACGGTATAGCCCATAACCAAAGGAAAAAAGAGCCCAGATAAGAAATTGCATTTATAACAGAAAACCAAACAGAATATTTTATAGAGGTATTAGTCAAAAAACACGTCAAGATCCAAAACAAAAACGAAAATCCAATAGGTAACCCGATTATCCCCAATAAAATTTTAAATTTGAGGCGATAAATTTTCCAACTCTCTTTAAGAAGTTGGGTAATTGGCTTTAATTTTTCTGGAAAGAAAATCTCTGAATAACTTTTTTTGGAATAATCAGAATAAGAAAAATTTTGATTGTCCATATTTTTTCTCGTCTTTATCTCTTACGATTTATTTTAATAAGTAGAATTTAAAAAGCAAATAAAATAATTTTTCACAAGCGAACTACTCTACGACGCCGGGGATGTGAAAGGTAGACGTGGGCCTCACCTCTCCTGGCCATTTCTTTTTTAAGATATTTTTCCTTGATTTGTTTATAGATTAAATTTGGTAAGGTAAGAGAGGAAGATAGTGGCATGTGAGAAATCTTTAATCGTAAAGCACAAATAATTAGGTGAGGTCGTTAATACTTAATTGTCAATAATCAAAATCTATTTTGTTTTTTTTAATAATTTCTTACAATCAGAAAAGGAGATTATTAATGATTACAAAAAAATTTTCCATAATCATTCCGGCTTATAATGAGGAGGGGTATATAAAAGAAGCTATTGTTGCTCTTCAAAAACAAAATCTGTCTCGAAAAGATTTTGAAATTATTGTTGTTGATAATAACTCAAGCGATGCCACGGCAGAAGTGGCGAAAAGTGCGGGTGCGGATAAAGTGATAAAAGAATTAAAACAAGGAACAAATTTTTCTCGGCAGAAAGGATTTGAACAAAGCCAAGGCGAAATTGTCGCTTTTCTTGATGCGGATTCAAAGCCACCGATTGATTGGCTTATTAAAATCAAAAAAATTCTTGAAGAAAAAAATGCTGTGACTGTCTCCGGTCCTTTTGATTATCAATTTAAAGGCTTTAAAAAAATTCTTGATTTTTTTTATAGCCATCTTTTTCTTCCGCGCTTGGATAAAATTTTGTATTTTTTCTTTCGAAAAAAAGCCGGCGTAATTATCGGCGGAAATTTTGCCGCTTGGCGCTGGGCCATTTTAAAAATTGGCGGTTTACCACCTTTAAAATTTTTTGGCGACGATGCGGCGATTGCTATGCTTTTAGCGAGAAAGGTAGGCAAAGTCATTTTTACTCCCCAATTAAAAGTCATTAGCTCTCAGCGTCGTTTTCAAAAAGAAGGTTTTTTAAAATTGGTTTTTAAATATGCGATAAGTTATTTAAAAATTTATTTTAGTCAATAAATATATTCGTCTATCAAAAGATTATTTTTATCAAAAAGCCAAACCTCGTCATGATAAGGATCTAAAGGAATCGTTGGCAACCAAATCCAATACTCGTCAGAAAAAAAGTCGCGGTCAAAACGATGTTTGTTGTAACAGTTAGAATAATTAATATCTTTTAAAAAATTGCCGCAGTTGTAATCCATACCATAAAAATTTAGCTCATTGGCCGTAGGCATTTGGCAACTACCCAAAGAATAAATATAGTTTTGGCAATAGCCAGAAAGAGAACGAATACGCCCTCGATTTTCTTCTACAATATTCGGACAGTTATTGGGCAAAGGCGGTGAAAATTTATAAGTGTTGTTAAGATAACCCAAACATTTATTCAGCCTAAGACTTTGATTAATAGGATTGAAATAAAAGCTATGAGATTCGTAAATATTTATTAAACCATTGGGGGAAAGATAAATATCGCTGGCTTGAGATAAACCCAAAGGAAGATAATCATTAATGGCTTGAGGAATAATCACTTCACCGCGATGACTTTTAATTTTTAAACCCGTCGCCAGAATGGGAGTTTTGTTATTATAATCCGCTCTTAAAGAAATTTGGTTGCCATAATATTGAGAAACAGAAACAGAAACAAGACGGATTTTTTGATAATCAGGAGAAAGCTCATCAACAGAAAAACCAAAAGGCGGAGTGATTTTGGGTTTTTCAATAACCGCTGAGGAAGAAGCTAATGGCTCTTGAAAAGATGGAGCTTTTTGAGTGGTTTCTTGTTTTTTTATTTCAATCGGCGAAGGCGGAGGAGGAGTTCCTTTTTTTAACAACAAAAAACCTAAAGGATCGCTAAAGCCGGTTTTTAAAATAGTCGGATTTTTAAGGAAAAAATAAATAATAAAAGTGGCGCCGAATAAAATAATAAATAAAGCAATGCCTTTGTTCATTTAATTAGTTAAAAAATTAATAAGACGATTGGGCACAAAAATAACTTTTTTAATTTCTTTTCCTTTAAGCCACTCTTTGATTTTTTCTTCTTTTAAAGCCAGCTCTTGCGCTTCTTTTTGGCTTAAATTTAAAGGTGCTTCCAAAAAATGCCGATAACGACCATTAATTTGAATAATTAATTTAAAGGTTTTTTCTTCAAGCAGATTCTTTTTAAAGCGGGGCCATTTTTCTTTATGAATACTTCCTTTTTTTCCCAACTGATGCCAAAGCTCTTCGGTGATAAAAGGAGCAAAAGGAGCCAAAAGTTTTAAAAATTCTTCGGCGATTTTTAAATTTATTTTTTCCGATTTTTCCATTTTGTTAAAAAAAATCATTAAGCTGCTAATGGCGGTATTGTAATGCAAGTTTTTTATATCTTCAGTTACTTTTTTAATCGTTTGATGGAATAAACGATTCAAATCACTCAATTCTTTCAAATCAGCGAATTTCGTTGCCATTTTTTTATTTTTTAAAAGATAGTTGTTGAAATATTTAAAAATTCTTTCTAAAAATCTTTTGATGCCTAAAATGCCGCGATCTTGAAAATCTCCGCCCTCTTCAAATGGCGCCAAAAACATCAAATACATTCTTAAGGCATCAATGCCGAATTTTTTAATATATTCATCCGGATTAATAATATTGCCTTTTGACTTTGACATCTTTGCTCCTTGGCTAATTAAAAGACCATGGGCTCGAAAGAATGGAAAAGGCTCTTCAAAAGGCAAAAAACCTAAATCATAAAGCGCCATGGCTAAAAAGCGCACATATAAAAGATGCAAAACCGCATGTTCCGCGCCACCAATATAAGCATCAACCGGCAACCATTTTTTAATCAGTTTTTTAAAAGAGGCCTCATTAATTTTTTTCTTCCAATTTTGCGATTTTAAAAGATACCCCAGATAATACCAAGAAGAATCTAAAAAAGTATCGCAAACATCAGTTTCTCGCCGCGCCCAAGAAGAACATTTGGGGCATTTTACTTTATAAAAAGATTTAACAGTTGCCAATGGCGAAACGCCTTTGCCTTTTGGTCTAAAATCTTCAACAAAAGGAAGTTTAACGGGTAAATCTTTTTCTTCAACCGCTATCCAGCCGGGATTTTTTAACTCACCTTTGCTGAATAATTTTGAATTTTGGATTTTGGATTTTGGATTTTGGATTGAATTTTCCAGGCGTTTTTTGCAGTTTTTACAAAAAATTAAAGGAATAGGTGCTCCCCAATAACGTTGCCGCGAAATCAGCCAGTCGCGAAGATGATATTGAACTTTTTTCTTGCCTTTAACAAATTTAGTAATTTCCCAGCGAGCTTTCTCAGATGACATCCCATTAAATTTTGAAGAATTTATTAAAACGCCCTCGCCTTCATAAACTTCGCTTAACGCGGATTGATGCTGATTTAGTACTGATTGACACTGATTCTTATCGGCATAAATCCGCTTATTATCTGCGTTAATCCGCGGCGCTACCACTTCCACAATAGGAAGTTTGTAGCGCTTGGCAAATTCAAAATCCCTTTGGTCATGCGCTGGTACAGCCATAATCGCGCCGGTGCCATAAGAAGCTAAAACATAATCTGCCACAAATATAGGAATTTCTTTTTTATTCGCCGGATTAACCGCTTTAATTCCTTTTAGCTCCACGCCAGTTTTTTCTTTCCCTTCGGCTATCCTTTCCTCTTCTGATTTCCTTTTCGCTTTTTTAATATAATCTTCAACACTTTTCCAATTTTTAATTAAATGGGAAATGGGAGATGGGAGATGGGAAATTTGCAATAAGGGGTGTTCTGGTGATAAAACCAAAAAAGTGGCGCCGAAAAGAGTGTCAGGCCGGGTAGTAAAAACAGGAATTTCCAATTTCCAATTTTCAATTTTCAATTTTGGTTGTTGAAATTTAATTTTAAATTTAATTATTGAACCTTCCGAACGTCCAATCCAATTTCTTTGGGCGATTTTTACTTTTTCTGACCAGTCAATTTTTTGAAGATTTTTTAATAAACGCGGCGCATATTTTGTAATTTTAAAAAACCATTGTTCTAATTCTTTTTTTTCAACCAAGGAAGAGCACCTTTCGCATCTTCCATTAATCACCTGCTCATCTGCTAAAACCGTTTTACAGACAGGACACCAATTGACGGCTTGCTTTTTTCTTTCCACCAAACCATTTTTAAAAAGCTGAATAAAAATCCATTGGGTCCAACGATAATAAAAAGGGTCATAGGTTTCAATCCTTTCTTCCCAAGAAAAACCATTGCCAATTTTTTGAAGCTGTTGATAAAACCGTTTTTGAGAAATTTTTGCTTGTTTTGCCGGATGGGTGCCAATTTTTAAAGCGTAATTTTCTGAATGAATGCCAAAACCATCAAGCCCAATCGGTTCAAAAACATCATAGCCGCACATTCTTTTGAATCGACCATAAATATCGCTGCCCACAAAAGCATAAACATTGCCCACATGAAGCCCCTCACCTGAAGGATAAGGAAACATCATTAGGTTGTAAAAAGGTTTTTTGGCTTTTTGAAAATCGGGTTCGTAGATTTTTTCTTTTTGCCAAAAGTGGCGCCAATGTTTTTCTATTTTAGAAAAATCATAACCTTTCATCTTTTTTTCTTTTTATTATACAGAAAAAAACAATTTTTTAAAGAAGTGTCTTAAGAAAGTTTAATTTTAAAAATTTCTTCGCTATTTTTTAAAATCTGATAAGCCATTTTTTCTAAAGAAACATTTTTAATGGCGGCTAATTTTTTAACCACCTCAATGACATAAAGCGGTTCATTGCGTTTTCCTCGATAAGGAATCGGCGCAACATAAGGAGCATCGGTTTCCGAAAGAATCTTATTTAAAGGAATGAGTTTTATCACTTTTTCATAATTATTAGTAAAAGTAATCACGCCGCCAAAACTAAAAAAGAAACCCATTTCTAAAAGTTTTTTGGCTTCTTTTTCATTGCCAGAAAAAAAATGCACAATACCAGGGGGAAAATTGAGCAGAGAAGAATAAGAATTTAAAATTTTAAGCAAATCAGAAAAAGCCTCCCGACAATGAATCATTAAAGGTTTTTTTATTTCTTTGCTCAGTTTAATTTGAGAAACAAATACTTCTTTTTGTTTTTCTTTAATTTTTTCATCATCAAGTTTAAAATAATCCAAACCGCATTCGCCAATGGCTATAACTTTTTCTTGAAGCGCCAATTCTTTATAGAAGTTATAGTCAAATTCTTCGGCTCGACTCATAAAACCTTTGGTTTCTTTAGATCCATCAAGTTCATAAGTATCATAAAAAGAAGAATAGGTATGAAGAGGATGCAAGCCAACTGCCGCATAAATTTCCGGATATTTTTGAGATATTTCTATTGCTTTTTTAGAAGTATCTTTTTGAGTACCAACATTGACAAAGCCGACGCCATTAGTCAAACTTCGTTCAATGACTTTTTGATAATCATTTTTAAAAGCGGCAAATTGAACATGGGTATGGCTATCAAAATAATTAATTTTCATAATTTTAAAAACATTCAAAATTTTTGAAGTTTTAAAAAGTAAAAGCTTTATTGAAAAAATTAACTATTTTTCAGGTCCCTCAGATCCTACGCCGAATTCTTTTTTTAATTGGCTCACTTTTTCTTCTCTTTTCGTTATTTCTTTCTCCAAAGCATCAAGTAGTTCTTTGTTATTAGCTATTTTTCCAACTACCTCATCAGCCGGCACTTTTTTAAACATTATCTCATCAGCTAATTCTTTGGCTTTTTCTTCTAACTCTTTCTGTTCTGGTGTTTTTGGTTCTTCTGGCGGTATTTCAAAATGAGGCTTTTCAAACATATTTTTTTCTATTTTTTCGACCTTTAAATTAACTTAATTTTTATTTTATTCTCGGGAAAAGAATTTTTGGTTTTTTAATAAACAATGTTTTGTTTTGCCAAAAAATACCTTTGGTAATTTTTTCTGATGTTTCGGGCAAAAATGGTTTAAGCAAGGCGGCGACATTATCCAAAATCACCACTAAATCAAAAATAACTTCTTTTTGTTTTTTTTCATCTTTTAAAGCCCAGACTTTGGTCTTGTTCACATAAACATCGCCAAAACTAATTAAATCCCAAATTTCTTTTATAGCTTTATTGAATTTAAACTCATCTAATTTTTTAAAGACTTGTTCTTTAACCTTTTTGATTTTTTGTTCAATTTGTTTTTTGGCGGTTAATTTTTCTCCTTTCCAATTCTTTTTTTCTGCCAAAGTCAAAACCCGACTAACAAAATTTCCTAAGCCATTAGCCAAATAAGCATTATAGCTCTTTTTGAATTTATCCAGCGTAAAATCGCTGTCTTCAAAAGGATTAATATCATGAGCCAAAAAAAACCGCAAAGATTCACTACCGTATTCTTTAATGATTTTTAAAGGGTCAATCACATTGCCTTGGCTTTTGCTCATTTTTTCTCCGGCACTGGTAATAAAGCCATGAATAACGATTTTTTTCGATGGCGGCAAACCGGCAGACATTAACATTGCCTGCCACATCGCTGCTTGCTGACGAAGATTGTCTTTACCGGCGATTTGAATGGCTTTAAGATTTTTTTGGCTACCCCAGAAAGCAAAAAATTTTTCTTTTTCTTTTGG
>Ga0123519_10005937_pt1 | contig 19323 bp, 17 predicted proteins | sample YelNatPaOPRAMG02_FD_87396 | JGI IMG/M metagenome (GOLD analysis project Ga0123519, IMG submission 87396) | Hot spring microbial communities from Yellowstone National Park - Yellowstone National Park OP-RAMG-02 (version 2) | ecosystem: Environmental > Aquatic > Thermal springs > Hot (42-90C) ... | reverse complement strand
GGCAAGCGTATTGGCGCCCGCTATGCTGAAGCCTTCAAATTGATAACCGTCACGATATATCCTGATCTCTAGTAACCTGTCAGGGTGAAGCAGCAGCCGATACGCCGGTCTCCCATGACTGGCCGCCGGGCATGGCAGCCTGACCATCTGCTTCTGTATTGCCTGCCATGACAGCAGTAGGGTGGCCGCCTCTGCAGGTATTCTAGGATAGGACTTAAACAAAGACCTCCGCGGTGTTCGACGACCGCGGAGGTCTTTGCTGATTCACCGATGGGCGGCTACCAGGATACTCTGGTAGCCGCTGCAGTTTGTGCGTCAGGAACGAGCTTAATTCTCCTTGAAGCCGGCGTAGGCGCCGGGGATGTTGGCCGACGACAGCGTCTCAACCACCACGGCAACGATCTGCGGGCCGCCCGAGCTGCAGTTAGTGCACTGCACACGCAGTGAGCCAACATTACCCAGACTGACCGGATCCTCAGGGAAACCGGGACCGGTATGGAAGGTGTAGGAGCCGCTCTGGGCAAGCGTCTTGGTAAACGTGTTGGCGACGGTGCCATCCTGGCGATAGTAGGTCACGACCAGATTGGCCGGCGAGGTTGAGGACAGGTTCTGCACCAGGGTGTGGCTGAACTGGCCGCCCAGGTTGCGGTGAACGCTGGGGAACAGGATAGAGCTGGCGGCGTCAAGCTGGGTCTGGCCATCATAGGCGTAGGCATTTGTGCCACCGATGGTTTCGACGACGACGGCTACCATATTCTTGCCGTTCAGCGATTCGAGCTTGGCCGACCCCACGTTGCCCAGGCCCACCGGATCTTCGGGGAAGCCGACGCCGGTGTGGAAGGTATAAGAGCCGAAGGCCGGGATAGTGCGGTCGAAGCTGTTGGCCAGCGTGCCATCCTGCTTGTAGTAGCTGATACGGACGTTGTTGTCGGAGTTGGTCATGTTCTGCACCAGGGTGTGGCTGAACTGGCCACCCAGGTTGCGGTGGACGCTAGGCAGATAGATGGTTGTTGCACCCTGTGCCGGCATAAAACCGCGATAGGAATAGGTCTCATCCTGCAATGTCTCGATGGCTGCCAGGGCGATAGGCTGGCCGTTGAGCGAGGTGGCCTTGATCGAGCCGACGCCTGACGGATCAGAAACATAGCTGCGGGCATCCTGATGGATGGCGGTGTTGGGTGGGATCGGCAGGGTGGTGTGGAACAGATCCGTGCCATCTTGCTTGAAGTAGGTAATGGCCACGGTCGCGGTCATTGCCGGATCAGTGTTCTGGAAGCCGGTCAGGGTGTACTGAGCGGAGCGCCAGTGCACAGATGGCAGGAATTGCTCGGTGCTGCCCTGGTTCGAGCCCTCGTAAATGTCATGCGAGGTGGAGCCGGCATTCACCACGACAGCAACAATCTGGCGATCAGACGACACAACCATCGAACCCAGGAAGCTGGTGCCAAGCTCAGGATAACTATTGGCGTGGTAGGTCTTGGAACCATTCGGCGGCAGAATGTCGTCGAATTCCTTAGCTACGGTGCCGTTTTCCCGGTAGTACTGGATGTGCAGATTGGCGGTCATGGCTTCCATGTTCTGCACCAGGGTGTGGGACGTGCGCGGCGTGATGGCACTGGGTGAAACCGGGGCATTGGCCGCGTCGCCTGCTGCAAGCCCTACGGGGGCGGCCGACTGTGCGGCAACCAGGGAGAAGACGAGGAACACTCCCAAAGCCAGCAGGCCACAGACAACGAGCAGTCGTCTCATTGCACTCTCCTCCTTAGATGGTGAAGGTAACGAAGTACGCGCCATGTGGTTCCTGGCGGTCCCGCGATCTGGGCAACGTTTCCGGGGTATGACGCTCCGTTGTCATGATCGCATCATAACTACACGAGCACAATAACACAAAAAGGTAATGCTGTCAATAGTACATATGGATTAGTTTTAATCAGCTTTTCTCCCCACCCACTGACCAGCGATGGGTGAGAGCGACCAGCCCTCCGCCGTGTTTATGCTCACTGCTGATGTGTAAGGCATAGGCCGTATCGTGCCAGTCATATGGCAGGCGAGCATCCTCCGCCGGCCAGACCCCCACACTGAGCACATAGTCGCCCTCTAGCAGGTTCAGATGGTCATAGGTGAGCACCACCTCTTTGCGTCCGCTCAAGTGGCCAAGCTTGAGCCCTGAGCGGTCGGTATTCGTGGCATGGCAAAGGACGCCATCACTGGCCCGGAAGATCTGCACGCGCAAGACCGGATTGACAATCGATCCCTTCGTACTACTACAACGCAGATGAAGGCGCAAAGTTTCGCCGGTGGCAAAATTCGTTGTCTCAATACCCTGCTCATTACACAGACGCACCCGATCGAGCAGAACCTCTCCTGTTCCCCAACGTCGTTGTGGTGTCAGCAGGGGTGAATTCACGGTGAGCGTGTACGCCTTGTGGTGAAGATCGTCGGGGTTGGCCCAGGCAGGCTCGTCGGGCCGACTGAAGAGGGCAACGCTGAGAAGATAGTGTCCCTGCCGTAGTGGCCAGGGCAGATCGGTCAAGTCCACATAGTTCCGTCCCTCAGATAGAATGAGGGGGCCCTGTTCGGCATACGTATTGAAACCAGAGACGACGGTTTGATCGTTGGCGTCGTGGATCTGCAGGCTGATGACTGCGTTGGCAAGCTGCTGACGCAGGTGATAGTGGACGCGTAGTGTCATCCTCTCACCGGCTTTCATCTCCCAGCGGCAACGACCCTCGGGCCCGATCAGCTCTACGCCGAGAAGGCGGGCATCGGCCAGGCCGGCAATGACCGGTGTGTTGTGTCGGCCAGTGACGGGAGTTGCCTCCGGCAGGTGCCGGCCATTAGCTGCTACATCAGCAATGTATGAGTCAACCACAACGTCAGGTTCTCCGTCCATGACAATACTGCCCTGGCGCAGCCAGATCACGCGATCGCAGAGATGACGCACCATGGGCAGGGCATGCGACACCAGCACGATCGTCACGCCATCGTCGCGGAACTTGCTCATGCGCTCCAAACACTTGTGTTGGAATGCCTCATCGCCAACGGCCAGCACTTCATCGGTAATGAGGATGTCCGGATCAGAGTGGACGGCGATGGCAAAGCCCAAACGCATGTACATACCTGACGAATAGTGGCGCACAGGCATATCAATGAAGCGTTCCATGCCGGCAAATTCGATGATGCTGTCCAACCGTTGCTGCATCTGGCGTCGGCTGAAGCCGAGCAGTGATCCGTTCAGAAACACGTTTTCGCGCCCTGTCAGGTCGGGGTGAAAACCGGTGCCCAGTTCGAGGAGGGCGGCAATCCGTCCTTGCACGCGGACCGTTCCACTGGTAGGTTCCAGGATGCGGGTCATGAGTTTGAGTAGAGTGCTCTTGCCTGCACCGTTGGGGCCGATCAGACCGATGAACTCGCCCTGGCTGATGGCCAGATTGACATCTTTCAGCGCCCAAAACACCTCACGCGAGCCGACCTTGCGATGCAGGATATTGACGGCCAGGTCCTGAAACGAACGTGCTCGTTCGCGGTGCACAATGAAGCGTTTGGAGACAGACTCGAAGGAAATCACTGGATTCATGATATGCGTATTATAGCACAGATAGACAACAGGCGACACATGACATGCCCACGCAGCCTCTATACATTCGGCTGTCTGTGCGCTATAATACGGGCCGATGATCATATTCCCAGCACTCGATCTGCGGCAGGGGCGCTGTGTGCGCTTGCGTCAGGGGCGACCCGAGCTAGAGACGGTATTCTCTGATGATCCCGTGCAGATGGCCCGCCATTGGGTTGATAGTGGTGCATCCTGGTTGCATATCGTTGACCTGGACGCTGCCCTGGGTGGCGAATCGCCCAATCGCTCGGTCGTCAAAGCCATTGTGGATTCGTTCGGTATCCCTGTGCAATTTGGGGGTGGCCTGCGCTCCATGCAAGCAGCCCAAGCGGCCTTCGACATGGGCGTCACGCGCATTGTGATCGGTACGGCAGCCATTCGTGACCCCGAGCTGGTCAGACAATGCGTGGCCCGTTTCGGTAGCGAGGCTGTGGCTGTGGGTATTGACAGTCGTGGTGGCAAAGTGACGGTGCACGGCTGGCAAGAAACCACCGAAGTTGACGCGCTTACTCTTGCCTTGCAGATGCGTACGCTCGGCGTTGAGCGTATCATCTGTACCGACGTGGCGCGCGACGGCATGCTCGGCGGGCCCAATCTCGAGGCACTGCGTCGCATGGGGGCACAGAGCGGCCTGAGGGTTATTGCGTCGGGGGGCATCGCCACACTCAATGATCTGCGTTCATTGACTGCCATTCCGGGCATCGAGGGCGCGATCGTCGGTCAGGCGCTATACACCGGCGCATTTACACTCGCAGAAGCATTGGCAGCCATCAACGATTATGTGTAATGTGAAAGCACACCCGCGGGCTGCCGCGCCTGACGGCCGGGCATGGGAGACCAGCCCGCCGGCTGCTGCTATGGGCGGGTGCCACGGCCCATGACGACTAGGATGTGAGTAAACACGGGACATATGCTGGCAAAACGAATCATTCCCTGTCTTGACGTAAAAAACGGGCGTGTGGTCAAAGGCGTCAATTTTATCAACCTGCGCGACGCCGGCGATCCGGTCGAGCAGGCTGCCGTCTACGACGCCGAAAACGCCGACGAGCTGGTCTTTCTGGACATCACGGCCTCGTCTGAAAGCCGGCAGATCATGATTGATGTTGCCCGGCGCACTGCCGACGCCGTCTTCATCCCGTTTACCGTGGGTGGAGGCATACGCAGCGTCAATGACATCCGTGCCATCCTTTTAGCCGGGGCCGACAAGGTATCCATCAATACGGCGGCGGTGCAGAAGCCCGAGTTGATCAGCGAGGGTGCAGCTCGCTTTGGCTGCCAGTGTATCGTAGTCGCCATTGATGCCAGGCGCGATGGGACGATGTGGCGCGTGTATACCCATGGCGGCCGTGTGCCGACCGACCTCGATGCCGTTGCCTGGGCACAGCGGGCCGAAGAGCTCGGCGCCGGCGAGATTCTACTCACCAGTATGGATGCCGACGGCACACAGAACGGCTATGATATTGCTCTAACCCGCGCCGTCGCCGAAGCCGTCAACATTCCGGTCATTGCCTCTGGTGGTGCAGGCACGCTCGATCACTTTCGGCTGGCGCTGACCGACGGCAAGGCCAACGCCGCGCTGGCCGCCTCACTCTTCCACAATCGCCAACTGACCATTGGCGATGTCAAGGCATATCTGCGCCAACACGGAGTCGTTGTGCGATGAGCGAGGTTGCGGCAATTAAGTGGAACGAGCAAGGCCTGGTACCGGCGATCGTGCAAGAGGCAACCACCGGCGAGGTACTGATGCTGGCCTGGATGAATGCTGAGGCGTTGCACCTTTGTTTCACCACCGGCGAGACCCATTTCTGGAGCCGCAGCCGCCAGACCCTGTGGCACAAGGGCGAAAGCAGCGGCAATATCCAGAAGATCAAAGCAATGCGCGTTGATTGTGATGGCGATGTCTTGCTTATCCTGGTGGAGCAGACCGGCGTTGCCTGTCACACCGGTGCACGCACGTGCTTCTATCGCACACTGACAGCTCACAAGAGTGAGACTGGCGGGCAGCTCTTCACCGCTGAGGATATAGAGGGCAGCCGGGAAGACACCAGAATTCGCACCCCTGGCAGCTTGTCGGAGTAACGCCACGAACCGCAGGGAATGCGGAGGCCGCTGAGGAAAACCCTGAGAAAGTGTATGTCCTGTACGGTGCCTGTGGCCGCCTGACGTGACTCGACCTCTGCCAGACTATCAGTGACCGGAGAATCATGTTAAGCCGACGAACACCACTGCTCATCATGCGCTATATCACATCGTTGGGCAACCCGCCGCCTGACCTGGACTTTATCAGTGATAGCCTGGCCGTTGGCGGCGCGCTGCGCAGCGAAAAGCAAATGCGCGCCCTGCCTGGTCTCGGTATCACAGCCGTGGTCGACATGCGCAAGGAATCGCGCGACGATGAGAGCGAACTGACGAAGCTGGGAATTCGCTTTCTGCACCTGCCAACGATTGACTGGCATCCACCAAGTCAGGAAGACCTGGAGATCGGCAGCGACTGGGTGCTCGAGGAGATCGCCAGGGGTGGCAAGGTTTTGATCCATTGCCAGCATGGCATTGGGCGCAGTGTCATTCTGGCCGCGGCCGTTCTCGTCAAGATGGGCTACGATTGGGCCGAAGCGCTGCGCCTGATCAAGGCCAAGCGAATGGGCGCGGCTCCCCATGGTGACCAGGTTGCTGCTCTCGTCGAATTTGCCAAGAATATGAAGGACAAAGCCACAACAGGGTCGCCATGATGCACAGCGCACGGCGATCATCATTGAAGCGGCAAGACAAAGCAGAGGGAGCGGAGTTTGACACCAGACGCTGAGACACTCGACAAACTATGCACAATCATTCAGGAGCGCAAGGTCAGTGCTCCTGCCGGTTCATATACAGCTTCGCTCTTTGCTAAGGGCGAAGCAGAGATTGCCAAGAAAGTGGGCGAAGAGGCCATCGAGGTCGTGCAGGCGTCGGCGCAGGGGCGCGCCGACCGCATCATCTCCGAGAGCGCTGATCTGCTCTATCACTTGCTCGTTCTCCTGGTCGCGCACAACATCGCGCCCGGAGAGGTTTACAGCGAGCTCGAGAAGAGGATGAAACCATGAGTAAACAGGCCCTTCTAAGCGTTGCCGACAAGACCGGGCTTGTGGATTTCGCCCGCGGCCTGGTCGAGGTCGGCTACAACCTGATTTCAACCGGGGGCACGGCCAAAGCGCTGCGCCAGGCTGGCCTGAGCGTGCGTGAGGTGAGTGACATCACCGGCTTCCCGGAGATGCTGGGTGGGCGCGTCAAGACACTGCACCCGGCGGTGCATGGCGGTATCCTGGCCCGACGCACACCAGAGGATATGGCCGAGCTCTCGGCACATGGTATTGCGCCCATTGATCTGGTTGTGGTGAACCTCTATCCCTTCGAAGCAACCGTGGCCCGGCCGCAGGCAACCCTGGCCCAGGCAATCGAGGAGATAGACATCGGCGGGGTTACCCTGTTGCGCGCTGCTGCCAAGAATCACGCCCACGTTGCCGTCGTCTGCGATCCTGCCAGCTATGACGGCATATTGGCCGAACTAAGGCAGCATGGCGAGATCACCGAGCCGACCCGTCGCCGCCTGGCTTATGTTGCTTTTGCGCACACGGCCGCGTACGATGCCGCCATTTCTGCCTACTTCCATCGTCAGGGTTTTGCCGGCAATGGATCGGCATACCCGCCGTATCTGCGCCTTGCCTTTGATAAGGTGCGCGATTTGCGCTATGGCGAAAACCCCCACCAATCGGCAGCACTCTACCGCGAGCGTGGCGCCGCCTGGCCCGGCCTGGCCGACGCCACCGTCCTCCAGGGCAAGGAGTTGTCGTTCAACAACATGGTTGACCTGGAATCGGCGTGGGTGGCCGCTGCCGAGCATAGCGATCCTGCGATTGTCATCATCAAACATGCCAATCCCTGTGGTGCAGCCACAGCCGCCCGTCTGGTTGACGCCTATGAGCAGGCACTGGCCTGTGATCCGGTGTCGGCTTTCGGCAGCGTCATTGCTGCCAATCGCGAACTCGATCAGGCCACTGCTGCGGCCATGAGCAAGCTGTTTGTCGAAGCGATCGTTGCTCCCGGCTATCAGCCGGCTGCACTGGAGATTCTGGCGCGCAAGAAGGACTGTCGCGTCGTTGTGCTGCAGCCCCCGTCGCCAATGCCTGACATGTTCGATTTTCGGCGACTACGGGGTGGCCTGCTCGCCCAGGGCTACGACGTCTCGTACGATGATCCCGCCACATGGCGCAGCGTGACCAAACGCGCACCTACAAGCGACGAGCTGCACGCCCTAGCCTTCGCCTGGCGGGTTGTCAAGCACGTCAAGTCCAATGCCATTGTTCTGGCCAAGGGTACGGCAACCGTAGGTATCGGGGCCGGGCAGATGAGTCGTGTTGACGCCGTCGGTCTGGCCGTTGAAGAGGCGGGGGCAAAGGCTGTGGGAGCGGTTCTGGCATCGGATGCCTTTTTCCCGTTTGCCGATGGGGTAGAGAGAGCCTGCCGCGCCGGAGTAACGGCGATTGTCCAGCCGGGTGGTTCGCTGCGTGATCAGGAAGCAATCGCTGCCGCCGATGCAGCCGGAGCCGCAATGGTGTTTACGGGTGTGCGCCATTTCCGGCACTAGAGTCGTCGCCTCATCAAGACCATCCGAGGCCGCCTGTGCCGCGTCCCCCCACAGGGAAGCCATCGGGCTACATCTTGCAAAGCCTTGGCGGATCTGGCACGAGTGAGCCACAGGGCCTGGCCGACGCCCTGCACCTTCGGCACACGGCGACTGAACCTGGCAGCTGCCTTCCCTATGGCGAGGCATGAGGGTGGGAGAACAGCACGGCCAAGAGCCGATTCTGAGGTGACTGATGACAGGTAAACATGATGTGGTAAACCCCGACCCAACCCTGGATTTTGTCAGCCATAGCATGACCCAAACCCAGCGCATCGGTTCACGATTAGGCGAGCTACTGGCCGCGGGCGATGTCATCTTGCTCGAAGGTCCCTTGGGTAGCGGCAAGACTGTTCTTGCACAGGGAATCGCCCACGGCCTCGGGATCACAGATTATATTACCAGCCCTTCTTTCACCCTTATCAACGAATATCGTCCACGGGACACCGGCGGACGGTTGCCCTTGTATCACATTGACCTGTACCGCCTGGGTGATGCCACCAAAGAAGCGCTGTCAATGGGTGTGGATGAGTATCTGTACGGCAATGGCGTCTGCGTGATTGAATGGGCAGAACGGGCGCGCGACATCCTGCCGGGCGAGCATCTTTTGATTCGCCTGACCATTGTCAGTGAGACGAAGCGGGGTGTGTACATGTTGCCGCGTGGGGCACGATATGTAACCCTTCTGCGTGACTTCAAGCGCAACGCCTTTGGCATCTGATCACAAGTGCATGTGCCCTACGCTCTGCTGCGCGAGGGCCGTGACGTGCAGTCCAGAGGACACCGGGTGTTTGGATTGTCCTCAACGTTGAACAAGCAGGCACGGGTGGCATATAGCCAGACGCTTAGCGGTGCAAGAGTAGACGTATGGCGAAGACGATCTGTGGCCAGCCTGCCGCCAATTGTTGCCACGGCCAGTGGCCAGGCTGCAACTCAGGCAGCGTCTTGTAGAAGTCGCCCCAGGTATCGCGGATGATCTGCCGCACCTTGTCTGGAGGCTGGTCGAGCACCCAGCCGGCCTTCTCGAAATAGCCGGGGCGCTGTTGTGGTGGCGTTGGATCATCAGGCGGATATTCTGCCCATATCTTGGCCGAAACCCACGTCGCCCGGCGCTCCTGCTCCAGTGAGCCGAAGACTGTGCCCGGTCCGCCGTACTCGATCAGATGGGTGAGCTCATGGGCGAGCGCTCCGCGTAGCCACTCATCATCCGGAATGGGCGCAATAACAATGTAATCGAGCGGCCAGGGGTAGGTGAATCCGGCGCCGGTGATCGGGCTGCCAAGCACAATCTTGGGTTTGTGCTTGCGTACCCACTCGACCATCGGTTTGCCGGTGGGGGTAGATTCAATCTCCAACAGACGTTCGGCAATGCGCTGCTCGTATTTCTCCAGACCTGGCACGTTACTGTGCGGCATCTTCTTCTCCTGAACCTGTGGCCAAGATTATAATGTAGGAAATCACATCTGTCAATGTGAAATCCTGGGCTGTACCCTCGATCTATGATCGAGCTATCCTCGCCCTCACTGTGTCCTACCAGCAGGGAGACAGACTCTCTCGGACCAGAAAAATGCTACAGACTCAAGCTTCGATCATTCAAGCGCGCCGGGTTGGCCCGGGCATGAGCATACTGACGCTGAGGGCACCTGACATTGCTTCTCGTGCCCGCGCGGGGCAGCTCGTTCTTGTGCGCTGTAGCGATGCCGACGATCCTTATCTGCGGCGCGCCTTTCCTCTGTTTGCCATCACGCCACCTGACATTGCTCTCCTCGTGCGAGCCGACGAGCCCGGCCGCCGCTGGCTGGCCCATCAGGCGACGGGCACGATTGATCTACTGGGCCCCGTCGGACGAGGATTCACGCTGTCGCCGTTGACCCGCAATCTGCTGCTCGTTAGCGAGGGGCTGGCGATTGCCTGCCTGGCGGCGCTGGCAAGAGTGGCGACTGCCGCCGGCATCGCCGTCACACTTGCCGCCGGCGCACCTAGTGCCACCACCACCTTGCCGGCCGATCTTTTGCCCACCGATGTCGAGTACCTGGTGGCAACGGCGGATGGAAGCCTGGGGCAACGTGGTACGGTAGCGTCGTTGCTGCCCGATGTCGTTCAGTGGGCCGACCAGATAGGCGCGGCGGGATCACCGGCGCTGTACCGGGCATTGAGTGAGGTCATTGCCCGTCACCGCCTGATTGTGGACGATGACTTTGCCCAGGTGTGGTGGCTGGGGCCGATTGCCTGTGGTCTGGGCACATGCCTGAGCTGTACAGTGGAGACACGTCATGGCCGGGTGCCGAGTTGCCGCGAAGGGCCGGTCTTTCGGCTACGCGACCTGGATCTCACGGCTATCGAAATGGATCACTACGGCGAGGTGAATCGGGCATGACGCCTGCGCTGACGCTGGCACACCAGCGCGATCGGGGGTTGATGCTGCGCAATCCGCTCATCGCCGGACCGGGGACGATTGGCTATGGCCGCGAGTATGGCCGGCTGCTGCCCCTCGAACGTTTGGCAGCCGTGATCACGAATACAACCACGCTGCACGCCCGCCCCGGTAATCCCCAGCCACGCCTGGCCGAGACGCCGGCCGGCATGATCCTGGCAACAGGATTGCAGAATCCCGGCCTGCGCACCGTCCTACAGCGGCATGCTCGCCTGTGGGAACGCTTGCCTGTACCGGTGATCCTGAGCCTGGCCGCTGAGGATGAGCAATCCTTTGCCCAGTGCATCGAGTTGGCGCAGCATACCGGCGCCGTGGCTGCCTTTGAACTCGAGCCCGATCTACTGACCACCGACGTGGACATGGTAGGCGTGGTAGATGCGCTACGGGGTATCAGCGGGGTACCGTTGCTTGTGCATTTGCCTGTTGCGCCGCCGCAAGCGCTCGCCGACGCCATCGTTGACCTAGAAGCAGTCGGCTGTGATGGTGTCATCGTGGGCAGCCCATGGCCCGGGCTGGTGACGGCGCAAGCAGCAAGCCAGCAACTGCTTGCCGGCGGCGTCTGTGGCCCGGCGATCCGCCCACTGGCCCTACGCCTGGTACACGATGTCGTACAGCTTCTGGGAACCGAGCATGTGCCGCTTCTGGCTGCCGGAGGCATCTCCTCTGCCGCCGATGTTGCGTCTTTCCTTGCTGTTGGAGCCTCAGCAGTTATTCTGGATACAGTCATCTATGTGCAACCGGCAGCAGTCAGCGCGATGGTGGACGCGGTGGAAGGATGCTGACCTGAAAACAGATGCCTCCTACCCGGTGCGGGTGTGCGTCACGTTGTTGCAACCCGGCGATTGAAATCGCCGCTACAAGCACACAAATCTGACCTTCGTCAGCACTGCTTCATCAATCGTAAGTGTGTCCAATCACCAGGGGCAGCAATTCCAAATATGACTCCCCTGAAAAAACTCGTTTTCGACGGATCGAATGGGCCGCGCTCCCCATTTCATGCTCGTCCTGAGCGGCAAGACATACCTCTTGCCCTCAGAATGGGGAACTTAGGCTGGCGTCGTCCCATTACACGATCGCACCCACCTTTTTCCCAGGGGAGCCATATATGGAATTGTCTGTACCTTGTGCACCACAGTTGTGGGATACAGACGTCCTGTGATACAATGGGGGAGCAAACCTACCTTGAGGAGGCAATTGATGCCTGATCCACGCGTCATCACAATGGCCGATGTGCTTGTCCATTACTCGCTCGATCTCAAGCCCGGCCAGCAGCTTGTCATCAACACAACACCACTGGCCGATGAGCTTACGCTTGCCGTCTACGCTGAAGCAGTCAAGACCGGCGCCCATGTCTTCGTCCGCAACACCGTCCCGGGAGCTGATGAGATTTTCTACAAATACGCATCCGATGACCAGCTTACCTATGTTTCACCCATTCAAAAGCTCATCACCGAGACCTTCGATGCCAGCCTGACGATCGGCGCCAGCCACAACACCCGCAGTCTGAGCGGCATTGATGCGGTGCGCCTTGCGCGGGCGCGTAAGGCCAGTGCAGACGTCTTCAAGTTATTCATGGAACGCGCCGCTCGCGGAGAGCTTCACTGGTGCACCACCGTCTATCCCACGCAGGCAGCGGCACAAGAGGCCGACATGAGCCTGAGCGACTATCAGGATTTCGTCTACGGTGCCTGCCTGCTTGATGAGCCGGACCCGATTGCCGCCTGGCGCGCCGAGGGCGAGCGTCAACGCCGGCTGCAAGCCTGGCTGGCTGGCAGGGACCAGGTCGTCATGCGAGGGGCCAACATTGATCTGCGTCTCTCGATCCAAGGTCGACGCTTCAAGGAGTCGGACGGAAAGCGCAACTTCCCCAGCGGAGAGATCTTTACCGGCCCGGTCGAAGATTCCGTCAACGGCTGGGTGCGCTTTCGCTATCCGGCTATCTACGGTGGTCGCGAGGTCAACGACATCGAACTGTGGTTCGAAAATGGCAAAGTGGTCAGGGAGAAGGCCAGCAAGGGGCAGGATTTGCTTACATCCCTGCTGGATAGCGACGCCGGCGCGCGCTACCTGGGCGAGTGGGGCATCGGCACCAACTATCGCATTCAGCGCTTCACCAAGAACATGCTCTTCGACGAGAAAATCGGCGGCACAATCCATCTGGCGCTTGGCGCTGGTTACCCCGACACCGGCAGCAAGAATGAATCGGGCATTCACTGGGACATGCTGTGCGACATGGCTGAGAGTGAAATCGTCATTGACGGCGAGCTGTTCTACAAGAACGGAAAGGTGGTTGTGTAGAAAGCGACAGCCGTTCGTTCGTGATTCTGACACCCACCGTCAGACGGCCAGGCGATCTATCGCCCATGCCCCACGATCACCGCAGCCCTACCTCTGTTATGCCAACGTTATCGCTCGGCGGACAAAACCGCCCGCCTGGGCAAGCCGTTGGCGCGCCGTCGCGGCGTCCACATGCGCCAGGATCATCACCAGCGCCGTCTTGACTTCGTAGTCAGCAGCCTCCAGCGTGGTCACGGCTTCATCTGCGGAGACTCCTGTCACCTGTTGTACAATGCGCCGTGAGCGATCGCGTAGCTTCGAGCTTGTTCCCCGCACATCAACCATGAGGTTACCGTATGTTTTGCCCAGGCGAATCATTGTTGCCGTGGAGAGCATATTGAGCACCATTTTTTGCGCCGTCCCTGCTTTCATGCGCGTCGAGCCGGCCACAACCTCAGGTCCCACCAGTGGTGCGATCTCTATGTCAGCAATCGCGCCGATCTCCGACGGGCGGTTGCAGGCCAGGGCAATGGTGGCTGCCCCGACCTCCTTCGCCTTTTTCAAGGCACCGATAACATAGGGCGTACGCCCAGACGCCGCAATCCCCACCACCACATCCTTTGCGGTGACTCCTACCTCTACAACATCGTGCTCACCCAACGTCGGATCATCCTCTAGCTTTTCCACAGAGCTGGTCAGGGCCTGCGGGCCGCCGCAGATGATACCGCGCACCAGATCCGGCGGCACGCTGTAGGTGGGCGGCATCTCCGATGCATCCAAGACTCCCAGTCGGCCACTTGTACCGGCGCCGAAATAGAAGAGACGCCCACCATGCTGCATGTGCTCAACAATGATGTCAACGGCATGGGCGATATTCGGCAGCTCTGCCTTGACCGCCTCGGCGACTTTGGCATCCTCGGCATTGATCAGTTGTACGATCTCCAGACTGGAGCGAGTGTCAATGTCAACGGTCGCCGTGTTCACTGCTTCGGTCAATAATCTATCCAGCACGTCTGCTTGTTCTCCTCTGCATCAGGGTATGCTCTTCTATCTGATGAAACTCTGTGTCCAAACGGGCAGCTCAGGCTTGGGTGTCATCTGCTGCCACTGCTCATCGGTCAAGCGCCGCTCGAGCGGCACGGTGAACTCATAGTATGAGAAGACACCCCCCTGCGCCAGCGTGAGCGCGCCCTCAATTGGAACAAGGACATAGATGGGAAAGGCATCGCCCACACCCTCTTCCAGAGCCTGGTTGCTGTTTGTATCCGTATGAACGTCGGCAATAACGGCCATGCGTTGGTCAGCTTCCGACGATAGCTTGTTTGCTTCCTGCACCGAGAAGGTTGTTACACCCTGCAAATAGGCGCCGACTTCGCGGATCAAGCCGTACTCATCGTCTGTCAGAGGTTGGTTGCCAAGTTCCTTTTCGGCAATCGTCTCCAAGTTCTGCAGGAATCTCTCAAAACCTGCTAACTTGTCGGCGTATTCGCCGGCCAGCAGTCCCCGCGTCTGCAGGCCCTGGCGTGTTTGGGCAGCAAGCGCGGCCAGGCGAGCATAGACGTCGGGTATTGGCTCAACATAGCCGCGCACGTCCTGTGGCCTGGGCATGATTGACGTTACACGCAAGGTCGTGCTCTGTTTGGCATAGAGGATCGTATCGTGGCGCAACTCCGCCCACGATCCGAGGGCGGTATTAAGCTGTTTATCGGTCCATGCCTGCGTTTGCATGAAGGATGGATAGCCTGCGGCGGCAGGTTTGGTCAAGGGCAGCAGCGCATAGAGCCAGCCCCAATACAGATTTTGCGTCCAGTCGCCGGTTGAGAGAGCAGCGAACTCAGAGCGTAGCTTGCTCATCTGCTCTCCATACCTGGCGTAGGCTGTCTGCTTGTACTCTTTATCCAGAATCTCGTAGGCTCGCTGCGAACCGAACACGGCCAGCACATCCAGTCCCTTTGGGAAAAGGCGTGGCTGTGTTCGTGTGCCGACCTTGTCGTAGACAAGCTGCTGGAAAATATAGGAATCGGGGATGAAGCGTTGCCCCATGAAGCGGAAGGATTTGGTGACCACTTCCGGCTTCTCCCGATCGGTGACGTAGGACGAGACAATACGCGGACTGCGCAGCTTCATTGCCTCGGCGATGAAGGCATCAAGCTTGGCAACGTCGCTCAGTTCCCGCAAGGCAGGCGTATGGCCGTACACTTCTGCGGCAACAGCCTGGTAATCGTAGACGGTCAGGTCGTCGCTGCTGCCGACAAAGAAGGCTGTCGGCTCATAGATGCGATCCCAGACGGCCAGAGCTGGCTCGCAGCCAACCGTTGTTTGCTCCAAAGCAGAGACGACGAGCAGGGCACACCGTGTCTCTTCTCGCCCACGGGCGATGTCATCGGCAGTTGTACCTGGCTTTAGGCGGAAGCCGATGCGGCCATACCACATCATGGCCTTGAAGTAGGCCTTGAATTGATCGTTGCGGGTATAGTGGCCGCGCGGCGCGTACTGGCTATAGTCTTCTTTGAAGCCAAACAGCGGCGAATTGACATAGCCCTGGTGAGCCTCGATCAGGGCAAGCTCCTTCTGAACTACGTCGCGCACCTCGGCTGGAATCGTTATGGACGAATCAATGAGCCGGGCGGCCACCGCAAAGTAGGCCATGACGATACGGGCGGATTCTTTGACGTCTCCCGTCGCGCTGCGGTGCTGCTGTTCCGCGGCGGCCAGCATCGCCCTGCTCAGCGCGCGGGCGTCGGCAATCAGATGATCGTACTCGACACTGCGCAGAACATAATCATAGAGAATGTGATAGGCGTGGAGTACGGCATCGGTCGTGATGAACAGAGGCACTCCGCGATCTTTGCCTTGCTTATAGATGTCATAGATCTGCGCATATCCCTGAGGAACAACCACAAAACCATTGTGGCTCAAAAGCTCTTTCTGTGCCTCATTCAGTTGGCGCACAAGCTCGGGATTGCTGACCGCATCTATTGTGAAGGAATACGGGGTGAGAGACGGCTTTACCTCGACGCGCAGCGGGACGTAGGGGAAGTGCGCAGATGCCCGCTGAGCGCTGCCGGGTAGCGATGGACTGACTGCCGCAGCAGTGGCCGCTGTGGGCGGCGTGGGCAGCGATGGGGCAGTCGGTTGTGGCTCACCCGTCGCTTGTGGCGGCTGGGTTGGTTTCTCAACTTGGGGACTGGGCATGGCGGTTGGCGTCCTCCCTTCTGCTGTGCAGCCGGCCAGGATGAGGCTGCCCACGGCCAGAAGCACAAGTACACGATGCAGGATGCCCGGCATGTTGCATCACCTCCACTAAGCAGACGGTGGAGAGATAGAAAAAGTTCCGTCGGCCCTCTATCAGGGAGGATAGCTACGGCAGCCTGCGAATTTGTGGGGCGCGAACGAGCAACCACACAGCACGCCCCAGGCACATGAGCCCCCCGATGCCAACGGCCACAGGTGCGCCGAAGGCGTTGGCGACAATGCCGGCTTGCAGGCTGCCGAAGGGCGTCATTCCCTGGAAGGTCAGGTTGTACAGCCCCATGACGCGCCCCCGCAGATGATCTGGTGTTGTCGTCTGGAGCAAGGTGTTGGTTGTTGAGTTCTGAACAATGAGGGCAAAGCCCAACACAAAGAGACTGGCCAACGTCAAAGGGAAAGAGCGCGACAGAGCCAACAGCAACAGCATCGGCGGAAAGAGCAGGTTGCCCGCAGTCCACACCATCCCCTTCCGTTGCAGACTGGCCAGCGTGGCCACGGTCAACGACCCAATTACTGCACCGATGCCAATGCAGGTCATCATGATACCCTGCCCAGGTGCCCCCACTTTCAAGATGTCTTTGGCAAAGACAGGTAGCATAGACGCATATGACATACCGAAGATACTGGTGATGCTGGCCGTCAGCATGAGGGTTGACACAGTCTTGTTAGACCGGGCATAGGTAAGGCCCTCGACCAGATTGGCGCGCATAGATTGCGTCCGAGCCACGCCAGGTACATGGTGATGATCCATCAGTAGAAGGCTGCCGATGACAGCCAGAAAACTCAGCGCATTGAGCAGGAAAGCACCACCCGGCCCCACCTGCGGGATGGCGACAAGGACGCCGGCAATCGCCGGGCCGAAAATACGGGCGCCGTTGAAGATGGATGAATTGAGGGCAATGGCGTTGGCCAGATCCTCTTTACCCACCATCTCGACGACGAAGGCCTGACGCGTCGGCGTGTCGAAAGCATTGATCGTGCCCAATGTGAGAGCAGCCGCGACGACATGCCATATGTGCACCCGGCCCGTCAAGGTCAATGTCGCTAGAGCCAGCGCCTGGCAGGCAGCCGCCGACTGTGTGAAAACCAGAAACTTGCGCCGATCAACCCGGTCGGCCACAACGCCGCCGAATAACGTCAAGAGCAAAACCGGAATTGACGAACAAAAGCCAACAACACCAAGCCAGAGGGCCGAGTTCGTCAGTTGCAGAACCAACCACTGCTGACCGAGGCTCTGCATCCAGGTTCCGGTCTGAGAAATGAGCTGACCGACCCAATAGAGCCTGTAGTTGCGATGGCGAAAAGCGCTGAAGGTGCTGAGCCGCACAGTAGGCGTTGGGGTGGGTGTAGACAAAGTAAATAGTAACTCCGCGTTGGGCCCCGGCCGCTACCCTCTGCTGCTCCTGCTACCCAGGCGACGAAGGTGGCGTCGCGTGCCCGTCAGCCACGTTTGAGCGGTTGCCAGGCGACAAACGTCCTACCTGTTACCCGACGAACATAGCGGGGATAGCGTTCATGACCCATTATTCTACTCTAGTCCAGCAAAAAGATCGCTCTCGATTGGTTCGCCCGGAACGACGGCAGGCAGAACTCGCGTGTAGTACTCTGTGCTCATCGGCTCACGCCAGATGTCACCACCCAGACGCAGAAGCCTGGCGAATGGGCCATCGGGGTTAAGCTGGGTACGATGGCACCAAAACGACTCACTTTTCTTGTCCAGCACAGATGACACGTCAATGGCCGTAGTAATCATCTCATCAGGCCAGCCCCACTCACGAATACCGCTCTCACGCACGCCGTGCAGCTCTTCGAGATTGACGCCGGCCGCCTCGAGCTTGTCAGCAATCGCTCTGAAGAACCGTTTGGGTAAGGCAGTGTAGTAGAGCTTTTTCACCTGATAGGGCGCCAGCCCTTCGGCAATCTGTTCGGGATACCAGATAGGATTGGCCGCAGCCAGAATGGCGGCCAATGTCACCTGATGGATGGTTATATGATCGGGGTGACCGTAGCCGCCGTTGGGCTCAAAGGTCACAACCACGTCAGGCCTCAGCTCGCGGATGTGGCGGGTTACCTGGCCAATCGCCTGATTGCGGTCGGCACGGAGAAAGGCCTGGGGATGGGCGTTATCCGCTGTCCCCATCATGCCTGAGTCGCGATAGCCGAGGAAAATGGGCGACTCGATGCCCATGACACGGGCTGCACAGCGCAGCTCGTTCTCGCGTACGTCGCCCAGGTTCTCATGCGTGGCCAACAGGGGGTCGCTGATCTCGCCTGCCTCGCCGCGCGTGGCGCAAATCAGTTCCACCCGGTAGCCCTTTGCTGCATAGAGGGAGAGTGTTCCCCCCATGCCGAACGATTCATCATCGGGATGCCCAAAACAGGCAAGCAGGGTTTTCGTTGCCATAGTCATCATTGTCCTTAATCAACGCCATTATAGCACCTCATGCAAGTGCGGGTGCTATTCGGTGATCACGCTCCACTGCTGCTTGTGCGCCAGCTCCAGAAGCTGAGGATCGGGATAGACGGCTACCGGATGGCCGACCATTTCCAGCATGGCGCGGTCGTGAATGGAATCTGCATAGGCATAACTGGTCGGCCAGTCAATGTCGAAGCCGTGCTGCTGTGCATACATAAATGTCTGTTCCCGCTTGGCTGCACCAACCATGACGGGGGGAACGATGCCTCCCGTATAGCGCCCATCTCTGAGTGCAAAGGCAGTGCCGATGGCTCCTGTTGCTCCGACAGCCCGCCCGACGCGCTCCAGGCAGGGATTCGGCATCCCCGATACGAGAAAGACGGCGTGTCCCTGGGCAAGATGGGTCTGCAAGCGATCCATGACGTTACGGCGCGCTGTGGGCAAGAGCTGAACGCGCACGATCCAATCGAAAGCTGCCTCGGCTTCATCTACCGTCCATCCTTTGAGCAGCAGACCCAGGTGGGCGATGGCCAGGCGGCGCATGCTCTCCTCGCTGGCCAGCTTCGCCTTGCGTAGCGCGTACATGACGGTTACCGCCGCGTAGTACTGGGCGACGGCCACGCGCTGGCCATGTACACGCGTATAGTCAACCAGTCCCCGCCACATCTGGC
>Ga0123519_10005931_pt1 | contig 19342 bp, 18 predicted proteins | sample YelNatPaOPRAMG02_FD_87396 | JGI IMG/M metagenome (GOLD analysis project Ga0123519, IMG submission 87396) | Hot spring microbial communities from Yellowstone National Park - Yellowstone National Park OP-RAMG-02 (version 2) | ecosystem: Environmental > Aquatic > Thermal springs > Hot (42-90C) ... | reverse complement strand
TCGGCTAAATTAAAAGCTTTTAAAGTCAACTCAATCATTTCTTTTTGATCACCCGGCGCCAAAACTATTTTTGGAAACTCACCATGACCGGAAAATATGGCAAACAAAAGATCACCTTGCTGTGTCCAGGTTGGCATTCCAGTCGCCGGGGCGGGCCGCTGGGCTAAAAATACAACGACAGGAATTTCTGCCATCCCAGCCAATGACAGACTTTCAGCCATCAAAGCAAATCCCCCACCTGATGTGCCAACGGCTGATCTTACCCCAGCAAACGATGCACCCAGTGCCGTATTGATAACAGCAATCTCATCTTCAGCATGGCGAACAATCATCCCAGTTTTTTCTTGCCATGAGGCTAAAGTATGAAGGACTGATGAAGATGGCGTCATTGGATAAGCCGCATATAATCGACAATCAGCCACAACCGCTCCCAAAGAAAATGCCTCATTACCACTTAAAACCAATTTTTCTTTTTTTTCTTCTTTTTCAACTAAAAAATTTTTTATTAAAGAGGAATTGTTTTTTTTTACTTCTTCATATCCAGCAATGGCAAACTGTTGATTAAATCTTACTATCTCATCTCCTTTTTTGCTAAATTGCTCTTTGATTAAATCTAAAAGAATTTCGCTTTTTCCTCCCAAAACGGCCAAACTAGCGCCTAAGGCAATCGTGTTTTTCATTACGGCTTGTCCTTTTAAATCAGCGATTATCTTTTTAAAGGGAACATTAATTTTCTTAAAATTATCCTCAAAATCAAACTCTTCTTTATCATAAATAACTAAGCTTTGGGAATTGAGTCTTTTTTTATGTTTTTGGAAGGTTTCCTCATTTAAACACACCAAAACCTCAATCTCTTTTTTTAAAGCTAATACCTCATCATCAGAAACACATACCTCATAAGCATTATGACCACCGCGAACTAGCGATGGATATTCAACATAATCTAAGATCTGATAACCTAAACGACTGGCGATTTTTGAAAAAAGAAGACCGGTAGTCATTATACCAAAACCAGCTTCACCACCAATTTTCCAAGTAAAAGTCATAAAGTTTAAAAAGTTTTAATTATTTGGGGAAGACTCGATTACCCTTTTCATCCTCAATAAAAATAGCCGCCACTGGGCAACCTTTGGCCGCATTAATTAAACTCTCTTCAAGCTCAGCATCGGCAGTTTTAAGAATAACGGCTTTATTTTCTTTATCTAAAGTAAATGTTTTTGAAGCGATAGCAACACATGTAGCTGCTCCAATACATAAATTCCTATCAACCCAGACTTTGTATTTACCGATTTTCACCGGTCCGGAAGGATTTTTTTCATCTTTTAAATTTTTTTCTTCCATAATTTTAAGTTTAATAAATTTTAAAGTTTTTCGCAACTTTAATTATTTTTTAATTGCTTTTTGAAGTTTCATCCACTCTTGATAACGTTCTTCAATAATTTTTTTTGATTTTTCAATTATTTGGTGTCTTTTTAGAAGGTCTGGCGGTATTTTCCTTTTATTTTTTAAAAGATACTGATAGATAGCTTCGGCTAAAGCCTCTGTGGCTAAAACTGAGCAGTGAATTTTAATTGGTGGCAATCCTTGCAAAGTCTCAACAATTTGGTCTTTGCTAATTTTTAAAGCTTCATCGATTGTTTTTCCACGGACTAAATCGGTAATTACCGAGCTTGTAGCAATTGCTGCCACACAACCATAGGTTTTAAATTTTGCCTCCTTTATCACCTCCTCATCGTTTTTATTTTTGCCGATTTTTAAATACAAATTCATCACATCACCACATACAATATTGCCAGCCTCACCCATCGCATCGGCATCTTTAATTTCACCAAAATTATGAGGAGAACGAAAATGCTTTAAAGTTTGTTTTGAGTATAAGCTTTTCATAAACTTTTTAAAAATTTTTAAAATAGGGAAATTTTTCTTAATTTTTCCACAATCTTTTTTAAGACAGAAATTGTCTTATCGATCTCCTCTTTTGTTGTATAGCGCCCCAAAGAAATCCGTAAAGACCCATGCGCTTCCTGAGGGGGTAATCCCAAAGCTTGAAGAACATGAGAGGGCATTAAATTTTTCGATGAACAAGCCGAACCGGTTGAAACCGCAATCCCGGCAAAAGAAAGCTCCATTAATAAAGATTCTCCTTCAACCCCATTAAATGAAATATTAATATTGTTGGCCAATCTTTTTTTAGAATGACCGTTTAAATGAGTACGGGGAATTTGAGTTAAAATTTTTCCAATCATATAATCTCTTAACTTTTTTAATCTTTCATTTTCGTTTTTTGCCTCTTTTTGCATAATCTCGGCTGCCCAAGCAAAACCAACAATGGCTGGCACATTTAAAGTTGAGGAGCGAAGTCCGCCTTCATGACCACCACCATGAAGAATCGGCTCAATCGCCACTCCTTTTCTTATATATAAAAGAGCGGCGCCTTTTGGTCCATAAATTTTATGAGACGAAGCAGTTAATAAATCGATATTTATTTCCTCAACGTCAATTGTTTCTCGCCCAAAAGTTTGGGCCGCATCGGTGTGAAAATAAATGCCTTTTTGCCGGCAAATTTTTCCAATTGTGCTAATATCTTGAATTGTCCCAATTTCATTATTGGCATGCATCACCGAAACTAAAAAAGTATTTTTACCAATCAATTTTTCAAGTTCATCTAAGTTAACAAATCCATATCTATCAACTGGTAAAAAAGAAACTTTAAAACCTTGTGAAAGCAACCATCTGGCTGACTCCAAAACACAGTCATGCTCGATTGAAGAAACAATTAAATGGTCTTTTCCTCTTTTTTTTGCCGCAAAAGCAGTTCCTTTAATTGCTAAATTATTGCTTTCGGTGGCTGAGGAAGTAAAAACAATCTCCTCTGATTTAGCGTTAATAATTTGGGCGAGCTTTTTTCGACTTTCCTCAACGGCTGAAGCTGCCTTTTGACCAAAAAAATGCAACGACATAGAGTTGGCAAAATTATTTTTAAGATGTTTGTTTGTTATCCGCAAAACCTTTGGGTCAATCGGCGTTGAAGCGGCATAATCTAGATAGATTTTTTTCATAAGATATTTTTAATTTTTATTTTTTTTAAATTATTAATAAAAACTTTATCTATTTTTTCCTGTAAAAACTCTTTATGATGACAACTTTTTTGGCAACGACAATTAGAGGAGCAAGGAAGAAAACTTAATTTTTTTTCAAAAATTAAAAGATAATCGTAGAGATTTGTCTTAAATGCTTTATCAGTCAGCTTATAACCACCATTTTTTCCTTCAACGCTTTTAATCACTCCTTTTTTTACCAGTAAAGAAGCAATCCGGGCTAAAAATCGTGGCGGAAGATTGGTTTTTTCCGCCACCTCGCTTAGCGATACTAATTTTTTCTGACTACCTAAATTGGAAAGAAAAACAAGACTATAATCAATTTTTTTGTTGATGGTAAACATATACTTTTATTGTAATAGTTTAGATGGCAAAAAAATAATTGTCAAGTCAAATTTAAGTCTGATAAGAACATCCTTTTAAAGAAAATCGGAGTAAATCCAAATTGTTACCAAATCTACCGTCAAAAGGAACTTTATTGGAAGAAAATGACCAAGATCCCTTTTCGCAATCAAAAAATTCTTCTAATCTACTTAACTGAATTTCTTTAGGTAAAAAAATTCCCTTGTCATTATAAAAACCAACAAACCATTCTGGAACAGTTATTCTTCCTTCCTCATTGATCATAGGCAAAATTAAAAAAGAATTGCTCCCGGATAAAGCAATTTTATTTATATACCAATCTGGGTCAAAAAACGTTAAAAAACCTTTCGCGGGCTTTTGTCTTCCTAGGTTAATCTTATCCAATAACTTAGGGTCTTGCCTTAAAATTTCAGGTTCTAAAATTGCAACAACTGTCGTTAATAAAAAATCCCAATTTTTAGAAGGATCACCTTGCCTTAAAGCTATTAAATATTCTTTTACATCAATAACTTTAGCGCCAATCTTAGGAGTTGACCCGACCATTAAATGCTCAATGGGCGTCAATGTTGAATCGAGGGAAAGACATTCTTTATATTGTAATCTTTCTGACATATCATTTAAAAAACTTAAAGCGACATTCTTGGTATTCTATCAATTTTATCAAAATTATCAACCAATATCCCTTTTTCGGCTTTGTATGAGGCAACCACGCCAATCATAGCGGCATTATCACCGGTTAAATATTTAAAGGCAGGGAACAAAACTTGACCGTTATATTTTTTTGCTAAATTGCGAAATAATTTTCGAAGATATAAATTGGCAGAAACACCACCAACCAAAGCTAAATTTTTAATCCCAGTTTTTTTAATTGCTTTTTCAGTTTTGATAATTAATGTCTCAAAAACTGCCTGCTGAAATGATGATAAAAGCTCTCTGACTTTTTTTATTTTTTCCTCCTCGTTCATCTTTTTCAAAAAATAATAAAAAGAGGTTTTTAGTCCTGAAAAGGAAAAGTTTAAATTATCAGAAGAAATCATTGGTCTTGGAAACTGATAAAAATCGCGATTGTCTACCTCTTTTGCCAACCTCTCAATCACCGGCCCTCCAGGATAGCCAAGTCCCAAAAGTTTAGCCGCTTTATCCAAAGCTTCACCAGCCGCATCATCAATTGTCTCTCCAATTACTTTATACTTTAAATGATCCTCAAAAATCACTAAACTGGTATGCCCACCAGAAACGATCAAAATTAAATAAGGAAAATGAAAATCAATTTTTGGATTGCCTTTGGAATTTTGAACAAAAGGCGAGTAAATATGTCCCTCCAGATGATTAACACTAATTATTTTTTTATTAAATTTTTTGGCTAACTCCTTTGCTTTTTTAATCCCAACCTCCAAAGCTGGCGCCAACCCAGGACCAATAGTAGCGGCAATATAGTCAATATCTTTAAAATTTAAATGTTTTTGGTTTTGAGTTTTTAATTTTGAATTTGTTTGGGATTTAGAATTTAGAATTTTAAATTTTTTAATCGCCTCCTCAATCACCCAATCAATTCTTTCCTCATGCGCCCTTTTGGCAATTGAAGGCACCACGCCTCCCCATTTCTTATGAAGTAAAACTTGAGAATAAATAACATTTGACAAAACACAGCGACCAGAAACAATTGCTGCGGCTGTCTCATCACAACTGGTATCGATTGATAATATCATCTAACAACTAACATCAAACTTCTAATACTAAAAAATATATATATCAAAAATCAAAATGACAAATTAAAATTAAAAAAGAAACATATAAAAAAATTAAAAAAAATATTTTACTTTTAATTAGCCCATTATTCATTTTTGCTATGTAATTTTGATTTTTAATTTTTGATATTTGATATATTAATCCTTAATATTTAATTTCTATTATTCTTTCTTTTTCATTCTCATACCTCATCTTCACATAAACAATCTCCCCTTTTTCTTTAAGCAAATCAAATACTTCCCCCACCTTCTCTCCCCACTCAATCGCCAACAAATTCCCGGGCGCTAAATATTGATCAATCTTCAAATAGTTAAATTCTTCTTTTTCCACCACATTATACAAATCAAAATGAATTAACTTATTAATTTTTAACTTTTGCTTGTCCGCCGTAGCCTTGGCGAAGGCGGAAGTTTTGAGTTTTGAGTTAATTTCATATTCGTACATTACCACAAAACTTGGAGAAATAATATTATTGATCCCTAAACTTTCAGCTATTCCTTTAACAAAAATCGTTTTTCCCACCCCCATCTCTCCTTCAATAATAAAAATTAAAGGTTTTACTAAATAACTTTTTTCCAAAATTTTGTTTAAAATAAAACCGGCAATCTTTTTTGTTTCGTTCGGCGATTTTGAGAGATATTTGTTAACCTGGCTAAAAACAATATCGCCGTAGCGAACTATCTTTATATTTTCTTCAACTAAATCAATAACGGTTGATGGTTTATTTCTTGGCAATTTTCCCGCATCAACGATCAAATCAATTAATTTTTTTTTACTTTCTGGTAATTGTTTTAATAAGCTTTCAATTGAATAATTGGGTGGCTTACCGCTTAAATTAGCTGAGGTAGCGGTAACTGGTTTATTAATTTTTTTAATTAATTGATTAATCGGCTGATAATCAGGAATTCTTATTCCTAAAGTTTTTTTTTCTGACTCCAAAAAATGACTCACTTTTCCTTTTGATTTTAAAATAACCGTAAACGGCCCAGGCAAGATGTTTTTTAATATTTTTTCTTGCGATGAAAAAATTTCCACCAAATCACCCAAAAAATCCCAATCAACAAAAACCGAAATTGGCTTTCCTGGTGGTCGATTTTTAAAAGCAATCAATTTTTTTACCGCCTCTTCATCTTGAGCATCAACTAAAAGCCCATAAACTGTATCGGATGGATAAACTATCAATCCATCATTTTTTAAAAAAACAATCGCTTGATTGATAATTAAATCCAAGTTGTTATCGGTTAGTTTTATTATCTTCATAAAATATGATGTTATTTTATCAAAACTTTGATAAAATAATTAATTATGAGCAATAAAAAAAATGATAGTAATAAAAAAGGTTTAAGTAAAATAACAGAATTTAAAATCCATCTTAATATAAAAAACCTATTTATTGCTGTTTTTATTTTTCTGTTTTTTCTCTTTAGTTTTCAATCTGTTTCCAAAGAAATAAAGCAAATAATTCCAGAAAAACCAATTACTACCATTGTTAAAGAAATTAAAGAAGGAAAAGTTAAAAGATTAGAGATTATTGATAATAAAATTATTGCTTTTTATACCGATGATAAATTAGCTCTAGCTTACAAAGAATCAGGAGATAGTTTTCTCAGAACTTTAAAAGATGCTGGGATTAGTCCGGAAAACGTCAATATTGTTATTAAAGATACTCAAGGGTCAGTCGGTTGGGTTAATTTCTTAAGCAATATTATTCCTACCATCTTAATGATTGCCTTTTTTGTTTTTCTTTTTCGCCAGGCTAAAGGTGCGCAAGACTCTGTCTTTTCTTTTGGACAGGCGCGAGTAAAAAGATTTACCAAAGATCAACCAAAAATAACTTTCAATGATGTAGCTGGTGTTGAGGAGGCAAAAAAAGAACTGGAGGAAGTGGTTGATTTTTTAAAACACCCTGATAAATATAAAAAATTAGGCGCCCGTACGCCCAAAGGCGTTCTTTTGGTTGGTCCATCAGGTTGTGGAAAAACCCTTTTAGCTAAAGCGGTGGCTGGTGAAGCTAATGTCCCTTTTTTTTCAATTGCCGGCAGTGAGTTTATGGAAATGTTGGTTGGTATTGGAGCAGCAAGAGTCCGTGATCTTTTTTCTACCGCGAAAAAAAATGCTCCTTCGATCATTTTTATTGATGAAATTGAAGCAATTGGTCGGGCTCGCTCTTTTGGTATCATGCCTTCTCATGATGAAAGAGAACAAACTTTAAATCAAATACTGGTAGAAATGGATGGTTTCACTCCTACTGAACAGGTGGTTGTAATTGCCGCCACTAATCGCGGTGATTTGCTTGATCCGGCTTTACTTCGACCCGGGCGATTTGATCGACGAATTGTTGTCGATTATCCAGATATTGACGGAAGAAAAGCGATTATTAAAATTCATGCTAAAGGCAAACCTTTTGATAAAACGGTTGATTGGGATAAAGTGGCAAAAAGAACAGTTGGATTTTCTGGCGCTGATTTAGAAAATATGCTCAATGAAGCAGCTATTTATGCCGCTCGACAAGGAAAAACTTCCATCAGTATGGAAGATATTGAGGAAGCGGCCACTAAAGTAAAATTAGGTCCGGAAAAGAAACGTCTTCAATCGGATTTTGATAAAAAATTAACTGCTTATCATGAAGCTGGTCATGCAATTGTTTCTCATTTTTTACCTCACACCGATCCGGTTCATCGGATTTCCATTGTCTCTCGCGGCATGGCTTTGGGTTTTACTTTAATTCCGCCCAAAAAAGATAAACTCCACGAGACTAAAACCCATCTTTTGGAACAAATCACTTCAATGATGGGCGGTAGGGCGGCTGAAGAACTAATTTTCAATGAAGTGACTACCGGAGCAGCCAATGATTTTGATCAAGCGACTCAAATTGCTAAAGCGATGGTAGTTGAATATGGTATGAGTGATTTAGGACCAATCAATTTTGGCCCAACTTTTGATATCACTGAGTGGGGAAAAACATATTATGAACAATCTTCTATTTCTCAAGAAACTTTGGCTAAAATTGATGAAGAAATTAAAAAAATCGTCACCCAATGTTATAAAAAAGCGTTATCAATTATCAAAGAAAAAAAAGATCTTTTAGATAAAGTGGCTAATGAATTACTAAAAAAAGAAAGTTTAGATGATGAAGAATTCGAAAAAATTGTTGGTAAAAAACCTGTGGTATGAAAACTCTTCTTTTAATTGATGGTAATGGCGTGATGCATCGAGCTTATCATGCTTTGCCTTTATTTAAAACTAAAAGCGGCTTTCCCACCAATGCAATGTTTGGTTTTTTTTCTATTCTTTATAAGGTCATCAAAGATTATCATCCTGATTATTTAATTGTCTGTTTTGATACGCCCGTTCCCAGTTTTCGAAAAAAAGTTTTTAAAGAATACCAAGCCCAACGACCAAAAGTGGAAGATGAATTAGCGGTTCAGTTTAAGGTGACTAAGGAAGCACTAGATAAAGCTGGCATCACCCATATTGAAAAAGAAGGTTTTGAAGCTGATGACTTAATTGGCACTTTGGTTAAGCGATTTCAAAAAGAAGATTTGCGTATCTTGATTTTATCTGGCGATCGGGATATTTTACAATTAATTAACAAAAATGTTTATGTTATTACCCCACAAATCGGTTATAGCAAAAGTAAAATCTATGATGAACAAGAAGTAATACAAAAATTTAATGTTAAACCTGAACAAATTACTGATTTTAAAGCTTTAGTCGGTGATCCTTCAGATAATTATTCAGGAGCCAAAGGAATTGGGCCAAAAATTGCCGGCAAGTTAATCAATGAATATCAATCAATTGATAACATTTATAAAAATTTAGAAAAAATTCCGGAAAAAATAAGAACAATTCTTCAAGAAAATAAAGAAAATGTCTATCTTTCGCTACAATTAGCTAAAATTTTAAGCGATGCTCCGATTGAAAATATAAATTTAGACGAAGTTAAATTTGATGGATTCCACCCTGATTTAAAAGACTTTTTATTAAAATACGAGATAAAATCAATCACCGAAAGAATATTCAATCATGAAAAAAATCCAATAAAAGAAAAAACTGAAAAAAAAGTTGATCAATCACAAATTAGTTTGTTTTAATTCTAATCATTGCTTATATACAATATTATCCTTCATTTTCTTAAATAATCCTTTCAAATTAAGATAGCGATTTAATTTAGCCAAAAACATTTCGGTTGAGCGAAAAAAATCATCAGTTCAATTTGGATAATGACACTTTTTGTATTTTTTTCCTGATCCGCACCAGCAAGGGTCATTTCTTCCTGGCTTTTTTTTATTTTTATCCGCAGTAATCAATCGAAAATTTGATGAAAATGAAGAAACCTCATTAGAAGAAAAATTAGATACGGCTGAATCTTTTGCTATACTTTGGCTAAACGGATTTATTGATGAGGCTTGTTGAAAAATCATTGGCTGTCTTCCTTGAGGTGATGAAACATCTTCATTTACTTTAACTTCAACTTTAAATATTCTCCTTGTTGCTTCAAAATTAATATCAGCAATTAAATTTTCAAACATAGAAAAAGCTTCATTTTTATATTCAATCAAAGGATCTAATTGAGCATAGCCACGCAGATTAATCCCCTCTCGCAAATCTTCAATGGCTGTCAAATGATCCATCCAGCGATGATCAATACTGGTAAGAAAAACGCCTTTAACTATCTCCAGCCATAAACTTTTTCCCAATTGTTTTTCTTTTAGATCAAATTCTCTTTTAACCTTCTCCATCAAAAAATTAATTAGTCCTTGCTTATCTTTTTCCAAAACTTTGTCTAGTTCTTTTTTTTCAACTGGTAAAATAAAATTTAGCTCTTTAACTAATTGATCAATTGAAGCTTTTTCTGATAAACTATCATCAATTAAAAAATTGTTAATTAAATTGTTAAATTCTTGCGAAAAAATATCAAATATTGTCTGATAAAATTCGTCAACATTATCTTTGGATAAAACAATTTTTTTTCTTAAAGCATAAATAATCTCTCTTTGATTATTTAAAACATCATCAAATTCCACCAAATGTTTTCTAATATCAAAATTAAATCCTTCCACCTTAATTTGAGCCTGTTCTATCGCTTTCGAAACCATTGGATGACTCAAAGGGGTATCCTCCGGCAAATTGAAAAAAGTCATCAAGCGAGAAATTTGTTCTCCCCCAAAAATCCTCATCAAATCATCCTCCAGAGAAACAAAAAAACGGGATTCGCCTGGATCTCCCTGCCTTCCAGCTCTTCCTCTTAATTGGTTATCTATTCTTCGCGCCTCATGCCTTTCTGTTCCAATAACGTATAGCCCACCAAGCTTTACCACTTCATCATGCTGTTTTCGCCATTTCTTGATTTCGGTTGGATTCTCTTCGTTAATCATTCCTCCTAAAATAATATCCACACCTCTTCCCGCCATATTTGTCGCCACTGTCACCGCTCCCTTTTCACCAGCTTTAGCAATAATTTGGGCTTCCCTTTCATGATTTTTTGCATTTAAGAGCTCATGCGGAATTCCTTTTGCCTTTAAAAGTCTTGATAAAAGTTCATTTTTTTCAATCGAAGTTGTCCCCACCAATACCGGTCGTCCAATTTTATAATTTTTAGCAATCTCTTCAACCACCGCTTTAAATTTAGCTTTTTCTGTCTTATAGATAACATCAGGATGATCTTTCCTAATCATTGGTAAATGGGTAGGGATAACCACCACATCGGTGTGATAAATTTTGTTAAATTCTTCCGCTTCCGTCGCGGCTGTTCCAGTCATACCGGCTAATTTTTTATACATCCGGAAATAATTTTGTAAAGAAATCGTGGCTAAAGTTTTTGATTCTTGTTTGATTGGAACACCTTCTTTAGCTTCAATTGCCTGATGTAATCCCTCTGAAAACCGTCGACCATACAAAAGTCGGCCGGTAAATTCATCAACGATAATTACTTCACCATCTTTTATAATATAATCGCGGTCTTTTTTAAATAAGGTAAGAGCTTTTAAGGCGGCCTCAATATAAAATAATGTCTCAAAGTCTTTCTCATAAATATTTTTTACACCTAAAATCTTTTCAACATTTTTTATCCCGGCTTCAGTCAAATGAACTGTTTTTAGCTTTTCATCAACCAAATAATCTATTTCTTTATCTAACCGCTCAACTAGCTTTGCATATTGATAATATTTAGACACATCTTCTTCATAAGGAGCAGAAATAATATGAGGCGTGCGGGCTTCATCAATTAAAACCGAATCTGCCTCATCGATGATAGCAAAATTAAACCCACGTTGTACTAACTCTTGCGGAGAATATGCCATATTATCACGTAGATAATCAAAACCAAATTCTGAATTAATTCCATAGGTAATATCGGCTAAATAAGCCTCTTTTCTCGATACTGGTCTTAAATTAGCTAATCGCCAATCTTGTGTGCCTTGATTAAAAAAATTTGGATCATATAAAAATGAATTATCAGCAATGATTGCAGCTGTTTTTAGTCCTAAAAAATAAAAGATTCTTCCCATCCAACCGCAATCACGCCGAGCTAAATAATCATTAACCGTCACCAAGTGAACTCCTTTCCCAGTTAACGCATTTAAGTAAAGAGCGGTAGTAGCTGAAAGTGTTTTTCCTTCACCCGTCTTTTGCTCTACTATTTTTCCTTCATGCAAAGCGATCCCTGCCATCAACTGAACATCAAAATGACGCTGTTTTAGTACCCGTCGCGCCGATTCTCTCACCAGAGCAAATGCCCATGGTAAAACTTCATCCATCTTTTTCTCGTTTGCTAAAATTATTTCCTTCAATTTTTCTGTCTCTTTAGGAAACTCCTCATCTTTTAAAACTCTTGCTTTATCTTCTAATTGATTAATCTCTTCTACTTTTTTGCTTAACCGATTAATTTCCCGCTGATTATAATCAAAAAATTTTTTTATGAAATTAAACATAAAAAAAAATAAATTTAACCAAAAATTAAAATCTGCTAAATAAAATGGGCGTAATAATAACTTTTTTTAAATTTTTAAAACTTTATTGAATAAAATACTCTTGAGGAATAATCAAAATTTTTTCCGCTGAATAACGTTCTTTTTTCTCTTTGGAATTTTTGATGACAAAATAGATCGTATCTCCCTCTTTTATTTTTGAAAAACCAGTTTTTTCTAAGTTTATTGTCTTAATATTTAAAATCAATTGTCGCGTTGTTGTCTCTATATCTAAAAGATAAACTTCTTTTTCATTGGTTAAAACTTTTAAATAATATTCAGTTTTATTAACTTCTGTCACCTTACCACTCATAACTAAAAATGGTTCATCTAAATAAATAAAATTTGCCGTTACTTTATTATTATCAATTAATCCAGAAGCGATAATGTATTGATTCTTCTTCAATTCAGAGAAATTAATTTCCAACATTTGACTACCTTTAATCTGATAGTATTTAGTGATTAAGGAATCAACATTTATTTCAAATGAATCATTATCCGCAGTTTTAATCCGCAATTTATTACCACTTATCTCTTCAACGAAACCGGCGATTGCTTTATTATTTGTTTTTTTTTGCAACTGAGCTACCTTGGTTGCTATTTTTTCTTTAAATTCATCGATTTGTTTTTTTTGTGACGCAGAAATAGTGGCTGTTTGAGCCAAGGTATTATTAGTAAAAATCAATAAACAAAGAAATAAAAATAATAAAATTTTTTTGAAACAAAGGCTAAATTTATTCATATTTTTATTTCTCTAAATAATAAACCCTGATTTCTTTTTCTTGCGCTGATATTGTTTTATTTTTAGGATAAACAGCGATTCTGATTACATTTTCTCCCAAAGCTAAAGGAAAAGTAAAAGAAATATCGTTTTGACTAGTCTCTAAAGTCATCTCTTTTATGGGCGATTGAACAACTAATAATGATTTTTTTGGCGCGCGTAATTTTATATTAATTTCTTTTTTTTCTACTATTAACCCATTTTCTGGTTCAACTATCTCTAAAGACTGAAAATTACTGTTATCTATCTTTTTTTTCAGCGCCAATGTTTCGGTAGGAACAATTTTTTTTCGTTTTTCTATTTCACCGGTTTTACTTTTTTGAATAAAAAAGAATGACAAAAACGCGCCCAAAAAAGCACCAAAAATAATGGCAATGATAGCTTCTTTTTTCATTGAATTAAAAATAACTTATTTAAAACTTTAGGTATATGCTCAATAATCTTATTAATATTATACCAATATCCAAAATCTTTAAAAAGCTCATCAGCTGATTTTTTAAGCAGAAAAGAGGCAAGAATAGCTGACAAAAGAGGATCATTTTTGGCATAAAAAGATAAAGTCAAGCCAGCTAAAACATCACCGGTTCCACCCTTGGTTAATCCAGCATTACCACCTTCAACTAAATAAATCTTTTTGCCATCAGAAATAATATCAATAACCCCTTTAAGTAGAATTATACAATTATATTTATAAGCCATCATTTTAACAATCTTTTCTCTTTCTTTAATTGTCTTATTTACCAAAGATATATTAAATAATTCCTCAAATTCTTTTAGATGTGGGGTTAATATCGGCTTTTTTTCTAATTTTAACAACCATTCCTTTTTCATCATCTGTAACGCTCCAGCATCAAAAATAAATTTCTTGCTATGATATTTTTCAATTAAAAATTGGGTTAGGTAATAAGTATATTTGCCTTCATCCTTTAAAGAAAAAATCTCATCTAAGCTAAGCTTTGATTCTTTAATTTTTGCTTTTGGCTCTCTCATCATTCCTGGGCCAATTAAAATCGCATCATCTTCTTTTACATAATTTAATAAATCTTTTTTAGCAATAACTATTCCATTTTGAAATTTTGACTTTAAATTAATAAAAACTCTTTCATTTTCAATAGTAGAATAATAATGTACAATATCAACAAAATAAGAAGCCACCTCAGCCGCCCACAGAGAAGCAGCATGAAATAAAGAAGAACCGCCAATAATTAATACTTTTCCATTTTCACCTTTGTGAGAATCTTTTTTTGGTAAAATGATTTTTTTAAAAAATGGAAAAATATTTTTTTCCTCCTGAGTCAAAATATGCATAGCCATATTATACATTAAAAGATAACCCCTCGTTAATCTCAATAAGATATTTTTTTAAATCCGGCGATTGGCTGGAGTACTTGGGGAATAAAGATACCTCCATCCGGTTGTTGGTAATTTTCAAAAATAGCAATTAAAATTCGCGGCGAAGCGATAGCGGTGTTATTTAAAGTAAAGCAATATCTTTTTTCTCCATTTTTCTTACGGTATTTAATATTTAATCGCCGAGCTTGAAAATCACCCATTATCGAATTAGACATCACCTCAGCGTAACTATTGCGATATGGCATCCAAACTTCTGTATCATATTTAAAGATTTGAGGTTCACCCATCTCTCCGGTAGACAAAATAATCCGCCGATAAGGAAGGTTTAGTTCTTCTAAAATTTCTTCGCCATTCCTTTGCAATTCTTCATGTAAAACTCGTGCTTGTTCTAAATTGTCCGTAGTTAAAATCACTTGTTCTACTTTCCAAAATTCGTGAAGTCGATAAAGCCCACGTGTATCTTTTCCATAACTACCGGCTTCTTTGCGAAAACACGCTGAAATGGCGACAAATTTTTTTGGCAAATCATCTTCGCTAAGCACCTCATTGCTATAATAGGCAGTTACTGGTTGTTCAGCGGTTCCGGCTAAATAAGCATCATCATCGTTTAATTTATAAGTATCTTGTTCTCCCCAAGGAAATTGACCAGAACCAAAAAGAGTAAAGCGCTTAACAATAGCAGGAGCAATAATTGGAGTATAGCCTTTTTTTACTAATTTTTGGAAAACATAAAAAAGTAAAGATAAATGAAGAATCGCAGCCGCATTTTTTAAAAAATAACCGCGAAAACCAGAAACTTTTGTTCCACGTTCAAAATCAATAATATCAAGCAATAAACCAAGCTCAATATGTGATTTGGGAGAAAAATCAAATAGGGGGATGCGCCCCCAACTTTTAATAACTTTATTGGCAGAAGCACCTTTACCAATTGGCACTTCATCTAAGGGGACATTAGGGACAAATGATAAAAGGAGATTTAGCTGATTTTCGATTTCATTTAATCCTTTTTCCAATTTTTGTATTTCTTGTTTTATTTTTTTTCCTTCCTGAATTATCTCTGAAGTAGGTTTGCTTTTGGCAATTTTATTTCTTTGCTCTCTTAAAGATTGAATCTGGCTGATAAAAGCCCGTCTTTTATCATCTAAATCTATTATTTTATCTAAATCAACTTCTCGATTTTTATTTTTGGCGGCCTGCAAAACTTTTTCTTTATTTTGACGAATAAAATTTAAGTCAAGCATGATATTATTTTATCAGATATTAATTTTTTAATTAACCTTTTTAAAGCGATTAAGCGATGATTAATTTGCTGATGTTCTTTTGAAGTTAACTCATCATAATATTTATTAAATTTTTTAACAATAAATAAAGCCCGAAAAGGGTAACCAAAAGTGGCTTTTCCACTTGGTTTTTCCGCAATATAACCCTTAATATTTTCTTCCTCAAAGAATATTTTTTTAGAGTTTGGATCAAAAAAACAAAGACAAGTTTGAAGATAGGCAAATCTTTTTTCTTTAGGTAAACCATGGAGTTTTTTTAAAGTATAATCAATTAGTTCTTGATCGCTTGCGTCATAACCAAGCCAACGACGGGATTTAACTCCTGGTTCATTATTTAAATAAGGAATCATCAATCCACCATCATCAGCAATCGTCGGTAATCCGGTTTTTTTGGCATAAAATTTTGCTTTTATAAGACTATTTTCACAGAATGTTTTACCGGTTTCATTAGGCTCATCCCTTATTTTGACGTCGTTTAATGTAACAATACCAATCCCGATTTCTTTTAGTAATTTTGTTCCCATTAATAATTCTTCCAATTTGGCTTTATTGGTAGTGGCAATGAGAATTGTTTTCATTTTTAAATTATATACCTTTTATGCTTGAATTTGTAACTTTATGTCATTTATTACCATCTGAATTGAAAAACATGTGTTAACAGGAGTTAATAAAATGTCATTCCTGGCCTCGACCAGGAATCTATATAATTTTTCATCTCATTTTTTATTAAGGTATGATTATATAGATCCCGACTGAGTCGGGATGACAAAATCGTTAAATGTCATTCCTGATTCAATCAGGAATCTATAAGATTTCTACCTTATTTTTATACTAAGGTATGATTATATAGATTTCTGCTTTCGTCAAGTCAGACTTGGCTTTTGCCAAGTTTGACTTGGTTTTCGACACGTCTGACGTATCTTTCGCAGGACTGACAATAAATGAGAAAATTTGCAAATTAGATATGCATTTTGATATAAAAATATCTATTGAATTTTTATTGGTTTTAAATTAATATTTTATATGGAATTAGTTAAATAATTTTTTTCTTACCGCCCGTTCTCTGAGCGGTTTTTTTTAATTAAAAAAATGATTAATTTAAAAATTGAGATTTTTTAAGATAGATATATACCTTGCCCTCCAAATTGGAGGGATTTTTTATTTTTTTATGGATATTTTTTGTCAAATTGAAGAAAAGTTAAAAAATCAAATTATTGACAAATCAAAAAATTTTTATCTTCTTCATGATGGCTTTCCTTTGATGGAAGGACATCTACTTTTAATTCCAAAAAAACATTTCGACTGCTATTTAAATTTGGATAAAAATTTAATCGATGAATTTAATTTATTTAAAAACAAAGTGATTGATTTTTTAACAAAGTACTATCAAAAACCAGTAATTTTTGAACATGGAATTACCGGTCAAACAGTTTTTCACGCCCATCTTCATTTTTTACCAACTGATATTTTAATCACAAAACAAATTAAAAAAGTAGCAAAGGTTATAAAAACCCCAAAAATTCCTTATTTATATTACGAATTTAATAATAAAAAGAAATATTATCAGCCAGTTAAAGAAATAATCCCTGGTTTTTTTCATTATTATTATGCCTTAATTTTAAATCAACCAGAAGATGGAATAAAAAGAAGTGTTAATTTGAAAAAATTTTTATTAAAAGTTAAAAATAATTATTTAAAATATGGAAAAGAAGGTTAATTGTTCATTATGTTATGTAGGGTCTTATCCATTTCCCCATTTTGAAAGATTTGGACGAGAAAGATTAGACACTTTTCCAATTTTAGAATCAGATAATTTTCAAGTTAAACCAGATATTTTACCCGTAAATCCTGATGGTCGACATTTTTTAGTCTTTCCAAAAAACCATTATTATAATTTTGCCCAATTTGGTGGGAATCCATTGATTGTTGATGAGTTGGGTCAATTAGTTTATCAACTTGAACAACAATTTGGTCCTTTAGTAATTTTTGAACATGGAGGAATTAAAGATGGTAATAAGAATCAATCTGTTTATCATGCTCATTTTCATGCCATTGGTGGACTGGAAGACTACGATATTATTTCTTGTATGAAGAATATGGTTTCTGGTGGTTTGGGGAAAGGTGAAATTTACCCGCACCAGACTTTACCGGCTCCAAATTATGATTTTTTGTCTAATCTTCACCATCGTTTTAATGGTCATCCGTACTTATATGTTGAACAAAGGTCTTGGGCTTTATATATTGAAGATCCAGACGAGCAAATGAATTCACAAGTAACACAAAGAGCAATGCATCTTTGGTTTTCTGGCCAAATTTTAGATTGGAAAAGGATTCCTGAAAGTGAAGAATTTGCAAGAGAATCGGTAAGACGATTGGCTAATATTGTTGATTGGTGTTTAGGAGGAGAATATAACTCTCATCGGTTTTAATTTTTAAATATTCAAACTCACCAAACCAATCTCCATCTCCTCTCGGCTCAATCCGCCATGGTGACCAAAAAAGCGTTGTTCAAAAACTCCTTTTTCATACCACCAAATTGTTTGATTGCCAATCGACAAAAGCAAAAGATTACCAACTCTTTTTAAAAAAGTCCTTGAAATTTTTTCACCAAAAAGACCCGTTTTAATTAAATCTTTAGTTTTGTAAACTAAAGCAATATTATTTAATCTTTTTGATAAATAAGAAAAAGCCTCATCAAGAAATTTTTCTTTAACATATAAAAACATATCTCTTGGTGAACCGGCCGGGACCAAAAGCTGGCTATTTTTATTTGTTTTTAACCATTTTTTAATTTTAGGGAGTTTTTTGTTGAGGTAAAAGGTAGTTTTTGGTGAAACTTCCATTTGTCCATGATCAGCGGTTAAAAGAAATAAAACCTCTTTATGCTTTTGAAATTCTTTCAAAAATAATCTTTTCATTATATCTAAAAAGCTTAAAATTTCTTCCTCTGCCTGTTTGGAAGATGGAGCATATTGATGAGAAATTGAATCGATTTTATCAAAATATAAAAAATAATAACTTTTTTCTTTTTCTTTATCTAACAAATCAAAAAGATTGACAATTGCTTCAGTAATTGTTTTATAAGGAAAAATTTTGGTTGAGCCACGAAATACCCAGTTGGAATAATGTGATGGAGTATATTCTCGGTGTTGACAAATATAACTTTTAATCCACGCTTTTTTTAGGATTTGATAAAAAGTTTGTTTTGGATAAATGTCTTTTGGTTTTATTAAAAGGTTATTTAATTTATTGGTCTCTTCTTGATTACCGGCGATTGAATATAAAAGTGGAGCAATAATTAAATCAATTTTTGGTTCATAATAAAACCACTCAAAAACTCCATGCTTTCCAACCGGCAATCCGGTATGGATGGTGGTAATATGAGCAGCCGTGGTTGATGGAAATTGGGAGGTTAATTTGGAAATAACGCCGTTTTTTTCAATGAATTTAAAAAAAGGGTGATCTTGATATTTTTCAAAAAAGCGCCAACCAAAACCATCAATTAAAAAAAAGATAATTTTTTGATAATTTTTATTAGTCTCAAAAATGACATCTTTGGGTAACTTTGAAAGATTACTTTGATTAAATTGATCAAGAATAAATGAGGGGATATTGGAAAAACAGTAATCTTCATATTGAGGTTTGATAAATTGTTTATTAAAAGTAGTTTCTCTATTGAAAGAGTTTTTATTTAACATTTTTAACTAAATTATTAATTGTTTCTTTAATTCCCAAATTAATAATTAAATC
>Ga0123519_10005926_pt1 | contig 19352 bp, 18 predicted proteins | sample YelNatPaOPRAMG02_FD_87396 | JGI IMG/M metagenome (GOLD analysis project Ga0123519, IMG submission 87396) | Hot spring microbial communities from Yellowstone National Park - Yellowstone National Park OP-RAMG-02 (version 2) | ecosystem: Environmental > Aquatic > Thermal springs > Hot (42-90C) ... | reverse complement strand
TTTCGCGGTTAGAAAATTTATCCTTTCAGCTTCAGAAGAAAACTCCTCTAAACTCATATACGGCTCCTTATACGCTTCAGGCGGTAAAACCTTTCTATAGGATTTTGCTGCTTCATTTAACACATTAAGAGCTTCGGTGAACTCCTCCCTTTTAAGCCCCTCAATTTTGACATTGTTCATAACATAATTGAGCACCTCTTCACCAGTCAGATAAATATTTTGAAATCCTTTCGCGATTATTTTCATAAAATTCTAGAAGTAGCGGGCTATATCTTTCCCGAGAAGTTGTCTGGCTATAGTGTTTTTCTGAATTTCCTTAGTTCCCTCAACTATTTCGTTTTTCTTCGCCCATCTAAACCATCTTTCAACGTCGTATTCGGCTATGTAGCCATACCCGCCGTACACGTCTATGGCTAAATCACAAGCCTTAACAGCCAACGCAGAACCATAATATTTCACCATGCTTGAAAGTTTCGACGCCTCTTCAATGAACGCTCTGTCAAGCCTAGCCTTCTCCAAAACCCTTATGGTTCTGAAAAGAAGAGATTTTCCAAGCTCAACTTCTGTTGCAATGTCAGCAATTCTATGCGCGAGGCCTTGGAACCCTCCAATTTTCCTGCCGAAGGCTTCCCTCTCCCTAGCGTACTTTATCGCTCTGGCAAGCGCAGCTTCAGCGGCAGCTATGCTAAGACATCCTATTTTTGTTCTCGCTATTGGCAACCATTGAACTGTAAGGTAAAAGCCCCTATTGAGGTTTTGCAGTCCCCCAAGTATGTCATCATCCGTCACCGGGACGTCTGTAAATGTAACTTCGCTTGTGGGTGAAAGGCGCCACCCCATTTTTCCCCTAATAGGGTTCGTCTCGATGCCTTGCTTCTTTTCAACAAGGAAAAGGGTTTGCCCCCTGTATGGAGGATCAGCAGCAGGGTCTGTCTGGGCGAGGACGACGGCCACCGTGAATATTTCGCCGTTCGTTATAAAAGTCTTGGTTCCGCTTAGTTTCCACTCGTTGTTTCCAACCATTGAGGCTTTAGTATCCAAAATACGGGTTAGGTCGCTTCCACCTGTGGGTTCGGTGAACATGGAGGCCATCACAATTTCGCCCTTAGCCAGTTTGGGCAACCATTTCGCCTTCTGCTCACGGGCACCGAAGTTAATTAAGAGTTCAACGCCAAAATGGGCGCTCATCATAATGGTGTCAGCCAGAGGAGGATCAACCTTTGCAGTTTCATACATGCATATATAATGTTCTAACAGTCCGTAGCCATGACCACCATATTCCTCTGGAAAGTGCATGCTTAAAAAGCCTTGTTCGCAAGCCTTCTTGTAAAGTTCCCATGGAAACTTTTCTTTCTCTTCATATTCCCTTGACCTTTCCGGCGTGAACTCCTTTTCAGCGAACTCTCTGGCTGCTTCCTGAATTAGTTTCTGCTCCTTGTTTAAGTCAAACCCCGTTAACATTGAAGCTCCAAGTAAATGAGGTTGTGTATGTTTAAAAGCTTAACGTGTATCCCGAAAGTGAGAAAAAGTTTGTTGGTTTATGGAACTAGGACTTGTCTGCCAGCAACCCTTGCATGTTCTAAGTCGTCCAAGGCTTCGTTGGCTTCCTCAAGTTTTCTAATCTTCGCAATTATCGGCTTAACCTTTCCCTTTTCAGCTAGACTCACCACATTTATGAAGTCGGCTTGGCTGCCAAGCCAGCTTCCCATAAATTGGGCCTCCCTCGAAACTATTAATGTGCTTGGATATTTCAAGTCGGCTCCAGCCAAACCTACCATGATGTATTTGCCCTTTTTAGCTAACGCAAACGGGTAAACTGAAAGAGTTTTTTCAGAGTTGTTTAGGTCAATGATGACGTCGCTACCCCTTCCGCTGGTCAATTTCTTTATTTCATCAACAACGTTGTCCACTCTGCCATCCACAATGTGGTCTGCTCCAGCTTTTTCTGCAATTTTTAAGGCTTCTTCCCTAACATCAACCCCTATGATTGTGGCTCCTGAAGCGGCCTTGGCTATCTGAACAACCATATGGCCGAGCCCGCCACCAGCGCCTATAACTGTTAAAAATTTTGATGGGTCAAGGTTCGCCTTTCTAACCGCCCTATAAGAGGTTGTTCCAGCACAGGCTAAAGGAGCCGCATCGATTGGGGATAAATTCTTGATTTTAAATAGATACTTGTAATGGGGAACCTTAACATATTCTGCAAAGCCCCCGTCGATGTTTATTCCAATCTGCCTCTGATTGTCGCAGAGGTTTTCTTCTCCAGTTTTACAGAAATAACATGAGCCGCAGCCAATCCAAGAATTAATGACAACCATGTCGCCTTTAGCGAAACCCTCAACACCCTCACCCGTCTCCTCAACGACACCTGCAACCTCATGGCCGAGAGTTAGGGGAAGCTTAAACCCCAAATCCTTTATACTCGCTTTTCCCACATACCCGCTCCTTATATGCACGTCGCTGTGGCAAACCCCTGCAGCCTTCACTTTCACCAAAACCTCAAACCTTTGAACCTTTGGAACCTCAACATCCACAAGCTGTAGCTTTCCAACATCAACCAACCTCATGGCCTTCACATATATGCCTCCACACAACAATTTTGACATTACTTCCTATTTATTTTATTGCGTTCACATGTACCCTTCAAGCAGTAACTCTTGTTCTGAGAACCCGTTTACGACAACATAGTGCAAAACTTATAATGGTGAGGGAATAACCTTTTGCGAGTGTGTGCTTGTGAAATGAAGTTGGGGCGATATTATGAAGTTCGGTATAAGTCCTTCTCCATTTCAATGGTGGATTAGTGCTGAGCAACTAAGTGAATGGGCTAAAACCGCTGAAGACTTTGGGTACGATGGTATCTTTATACCCGACCATTACGATTTGCCAGCGCCACCCTTCCCATCCAATGTGCTGGTGGATGCTTGGACCACGCTAGCTTATATTGCTGCTAAAACCACAAAAATCAAACTTGGAAGCATGGTAAGCCCCGTGCCGAGATGGGTTCCAAGTCAATTAGCAAAAGTTATTGCCATGGTTGACGCCCTGTCGGGAGGTAGAGTGATAGCGGGGTTTGGCGCAGGCTACTGCCAAAATGAATTCTTAAATTATGCGCCAGGCGGGGTATTTGACAAGCCAGATGTCAGATTTGAGAAATTTATTGAAGGGGTCCGCATAATTCTAAAACTCTGGACTGAGGAAAGTGTAACGTTTAATGGAAGGCATTATAAGTTAGTAAATGCCACTCTGAAGCCTAAACCTGTTCAAAAACCTCATCCTCCTATTTGGTCTGGAGCTCAAAGGCCTCGTATGCTGGAAGCTACAGCAATGCACTTCAACGGGTGGGTTCCCGACAGATCTATGTGGATGAAAGTTTCAAACACTGGAACGCGGGGTGTATCTGGCCCGGAAGAATATGCAATTTACGTAAGAAAGCTTAAAGAGCTGCTGAAAAAATTTGGAAGAAACGAGAATGACTTTACCTTTGGAGTTTTAGGCGAAATAAATTTCGATAACGAACTTGTTGAGAATTATAGAAAGGCCGGCTGCCAATATTATATAGTTGAAATAGGCCCAGCTGCCAAGCCGAATCAATACATTACATTAACTAAAAAATTTGCAGAAGAAATTATCTCATCATTTACATGATTGTTCCATAAGAATAATGTCACTTACGGATCTAGTTAAAGTGACAATCTTAGCTCAGCCAGCTTAATGTGGTTGGCACAAGCTAGCGCAGGCAAATTAATTAATACATGAAAAATGCCGTAAAAAATTATATACGTATATTAGCCTAAAAGCCATAAGGGAAAGAAATGGATGAAGCTAAATCGGCTCCTAGAATTGACTTATCTATTTTCAATAGGCTTAATTTTGTGAAGCCGCCAATTGGCGTTAAATTTTTATTTTTCAAACCAGATGAAATGAAGCAGTTACCTAGAGATAAAAAACTTTCTTTCTGTGAGTTGCTGGTTGAAGCTCAGAACTCGGAGGAACCCTTCTATTTTTCCAGAGAAAACCATGAAACTTGCGTTGGAAAGTTTTTGCTTGGAATGGAGGAGATGCCTCCTTTCGCAGAGAGTGGGCAAATTGGACCGAGACTAGGAATATTTCACGAACCCCGCGTTAACTATGTAATATATCAGCATATTCCTAAATTCGAAAGAAACGTGGTAAATTATGTTGCATTCTCCAAGTTGGACGTGATGCCCTTTGATCCTGACGTTTTAATAATTAATGCGACAATCTCTCAAGCGGAAGTTGTAATGAGGGCAGTTGCATATTCCACCGGCGAATTGTATGTCTCCAAGACTACTCCAGTGATGGGGTGTGCATGGATCTACGTTTATCCTTTCCAAAAAAAGGTAGTAAACTTCCTAATTCCTGAAATGGTTCACGGCATGAAATCTCGGCACCTTTTCCCAGAAGGATCCATCCTCATCTCAATTCCATACAACTGGCTACCAACAGTTGTGGAGAGCCTTAAAACAATGCAAATCGAACTGCCCTCATACCGTAGCAAGGAGCAGTATCTCAGGGAATTCCAGAAAATACTTGAAACATTAGCCAAAAAACCCGTTAATCCATAGTTTGTTGTAAATAGAACCAGGCAAATAATGTTTAAGATATCAATGAAAAAGCCTAAAAGTAGAGGTCAACTTTTAAGAATAAGCCCTAAAAATTGGGGGAAATGTGAAATTTGACACTCTAGTCTTTAGGTTCTTCAGCTTTCCGCTTTAACGCAGCCTCAGCCAGAGCTTTTCCAAGCGTTCTGCATTCAGGTAAATCTCTATCCTTCGGCGAACCCATATCCCGGAGGCCCCAAACAATACCTTCGCTTACTTTTTCAAGTTTAAAAGGTGGGAAAAGCCCTTCAATGCTTTGCAGTGCTGACCTGCTTGAGCTGCCGCCACATGTGAAGGCGGCGGCTGGTTTGCTTGAAATTTTATCGCGAATACTCCACGCCTTGTCAAAGAAGTCCTTTAACAGTCCAGCCATGTATCCAAAATAGTTTGGTGATCCTATGGCTACAGCGTCGCATGAAATTAGATCGTCGACCGTTGCATAGTCAACGCGTCTCAGCTCGGCTGAGGCTCCTTTTACACTTTCCACTCCGCTTGCTATAGCCTTGGCTAATGCCTCTACGTTACCCGTTCTAGAATAGTAGAGAATCAGCACTTTCACCATTATAGCATCACCATCAAGATTTAAGCCCAGTATCGAAATATAAGCCCTTTTCTAGCCTTATGATGGTCTTGTTTTGCCAGCATATTTTCAATTGTTGGAATAGAACTATTTGTTGGGAAAAATTCATTAATGAATGTGTTAAGATAGTTTCGCAGCGCGTTGTTTACGTTGTTAGGGAGTGTAAAAATGTGAAGTATAGGCTATTTGGAAGGCTGAACTGGGAGGTTTCTGTGCTTGGCTTCGGTGCTATGAGGCTTCCAACAATCAGCGGAGATCCAAGCAAGATAAATGAGCCTGAAGCCATAAAAATGATAAGGTACGCCATAGACCACGGTGTAAATTATATTGACACTGCCTACATGTATCATGGCGGAAACAGCGAAGTTCTCGTTGGGAAAGCCTTGAAAGACGGCTACAAGGAAAAGGCTAAGGTTGCAACAAAAATGCCCATCGGCATGTTTGTTAAAACACGGGAAGACTTGGACAGAATATTTAACCAACAGCTGAAGCGGCTACAACTTGACTATGTAGACTTTTACCTGCTACATGGACTTAACAAAGATGCATGGCTTAAAACCCTAAATTTGAACGTTCTTGACTGGGCTGAGAGACAGATGGCTGAGGGCAGGATAAAACATTTTGGCTTCAGCTTTCACGGCGAGTTCGAAGTATTTAAAGAAATAATTGACAGCTATGATAAATGGGATTTCTGCCAAATCCAACTTAACTATGTGGACACTGAAAGCAGCCCCCGCACACCTGGGATAAAAGGGCTTAAATATGCCCATTCAAGGGGTCTTGCAGTTGTAATAATGGAGCCCTTAAGAGGAGGCATGCTTACAACGAAGCCCCCGAAGGAAGTACAAGAAATATGGGATAGCGCTGAAATTAAAAGGTCGCTTACTGAGTGGGGTTTGCTTTGGGTTTGGAACCATCCCGAAGTTTCAGTCGTCCTAAGTGGCATGAGCACAATGGAACAAGTCATCGAGAACATCAGCATCGCCGACCGTTCAGGTCCAAACATACTTACACCTAAAGAGTTAGAGCTAATCTCAAAAGTGAAAGAGAGACACCTCCAATACGGCTTTATAGGATGCACAAAATGCCGATACTGCATGCCCTGTCCACAAGGCGTAAAAATACCTGAAATCCTAGCCTTCTACGACGAGTTTCTGCGGAGCCCAGGAGGCGAGACCAAACGCCGCGAAATTATGGAGAAGTATCAAACGACTGTTCCATCCGAGAATAGAGCTAACGCATGTATTAAGTGCGGTACATGCGAAGAAAAGTGTCCCCAAAGCCTACCCATACGCAAGTTTCTCTCAGAAGTTCAGTTTTTCTTGGAGAATATCCCTCCACCTCCGCCGCCCCATTCAAGCGATATTTCCCAATGAGTTGGCATTGAGCTGTCATCATCTTTATCTTTATAAAAATGGGCGCTGGTAGCAGCCAAGAATGTTAAAAGCGCCGCCGGTCGGACTTGAACCGACGACCGACTGGTTAACAGCCAGCCGCTCTACCAGTCTGAGCTACGGCGGCAATTCCCTTTTTTCTAAAAAGTTTGAGTTTTATCGTTGTATTTAAGTTTATTCTGTTACGTGATTCCTGCTTTTTTGGCTTTGCGCATTATGATTTTTACGAATAGCCTGTATAGGGTTTGCATGGGTTTTGCGTACCATTTTCCGGAGAAAGATCGGTTTATCAAGTCTTCTATCCAGTAAAAGTCGTGTTTCAAGCATTTTATTAATAGTTCTTGGTGGAGTTTTGTCATTTGGGTTTCTTTGAACCATTGCTCGTTTTTCAGTCTTCCAAGCGGCACGAAGAAGAGGGGAACTATGAGGCTTCTTACGTGTTTAAGGTCTTCTACAAGCTCTATGGTTTTTATTAAGTCGTCTTCGGTTTCTTCTGGCACACCCACGATGAGTGTGCATGCCGGGACAAGGTTGTTGTCGTGCATTAACCCCATTCCGGTGCGGACAACGTCCGGCCATTCTTCGGGCTTGAAGGGGTGGGCTTTAGCGGGCATAATTTTTTTGGCAAGCCTCGGCGAGCCTGTTTCTATGCCTATTTCGGCGCCCCACCACGATTGTTTTTGCAGTATGATTTCAGCCACTTTTTGGAAAAGTTTCGGTTTCAGCGCCACCGTCGCCAAGGAACAGTGACTCCAGCCTAAACCGCCCTCACATTTTTTGACAACGGCCTCGTGGAGCTCAATTAATTTCTCGTCGTTGGGTGTGGTGTTTTTTGAACCGTAAAGCATAACATCTTCGGCGTGGAGACAAGCCGAATAAGCGTATCCGGCTTTCATGTTTACGTCTATTTCTGCCAATATTTTTTCAATCGGATACCACCTCAACGGGCGGAGGGTCACACTGCAGAACTTGCATCCCCTACAACAGCCTCTTCCAATTTCCACCAAACCGTTAATGGAAGGGTTCAAAATGTTTGGGATTTCCTCAAGTTTCGGGCTTTCTTCGACGCTTACCTCGTAGTATTTCGGCAGTTCTTCGCCGTTCAATGCTGCGCGCACAATTTTACCCACAACTTTCTCAGCTTCACCGTCAATTATGCAGTCGATTCCATGCTCCTCCACGAATTTTTCTCTGTAACGGAATTGCCAAACACCAGAGCCGCCAACAATAATCTTTAATCCACGTCTCTTGGCCCTCTTAACTTCAGGCTTTTCAAGCAATCGCCTAAAATGCTGGGCGAGGAAAGGTTCCTTCTTCAATATTGCAGCGAAGGTGCTAGAAGCAGGCCCAAGCCCAAAAGGGTCCATAACATGTATACCCAAAACCTTTGCGTTATCCAAATATTTCCCAAGGTGGTTTGGGGCAACAGTCAAAACGTCAAAACCTTCATGTATGAGTTGAGCCTCAATTTTTCTAAGTCCATACGGTGCCGCCACCGGAACACCTTTAACAGTCCTTATTGGTGGAAAGAATAGGAAACTGTAGAGCCAGTCCGGTATGACGTTTGGAGGGGCGCATGTTCCAAAACCTATGAACTCGTTGCGGTGGTAATCGCTCATTAAGGTGCGGTCGGCTGTTAACAGTACATCAACCATAGGCGCCTTCTCCAAACATCTTTTAAAAACATTATAGAATCTTAAAACATTTAAATTTTGATATATCTTGCTGAAACAAAAAATAAAAAGAAAGTCGTTATTACGCTTATTTTAGCGGTGCTCTTTCTCTTCCATTTTCTGAAGCAGCTTCCTAACTCTAGCCTCAACGAAAGCGGCTATCCTCTCCATTGTGAGCGTTTCCCCTACCTTTCGCTCTTCAAGTTTCTCCTCTACGATGCTGATCAATTTCTCAAAGTTTACAGGCTTTATTAGGTAGGCTCTGCACAGTGGTTGAGGGAATCCACAGCGTTTTCAAGGTTTGGATAGCCTGTCACCATTATCTTTACCATTTTCGGCGTGGTTCCGCTAAGCTTTTTTAACAGTAGAGTCCCCTGCATGTCCGGTAACACTATATCAAGCAAGGCGATGTCGTAAATTTTTGTCTTTGACTTTTCTATTGCCTCTTTTCCAGATTGGGCTTCATCCACGTCGTAGCCTTCGCCCTCGAGGATCAGCCGCATCATCTTTCGTATGTCTTCGTCATCATCCACTATTAAGATGTTGGCTTTTCCCATAAACTGTCTTCCCTCCGTTTCCGTTAAGCCTGACCCTAGTTTTGAACGTTTCAAATATGCGTCCTTAATTTTCTCAACCCATTCAGAGAAGATAATTGGACCCTTCTCGTTGAATTCCAACCCAAACTTTTTGCACAAAATCTCTATGATTGTCCTCTCCACTATCGAGACTATCCCAATGCCTGAAACACGCGGAAGCGCATTCCGGAATCTCCAAACTCCAGAACTGCCCTCAACTCGTCGAAGAAAAAATCTGGGTCGTGTGGAATATTTGACATGGTAAAACCTTTTCCTCCTCAAATATTCGTAGAAGATTTCAACAGTTCTATCTCCAAGCAAATATCGCAAAGTTCATCGACGATCTCCACCAAAATTTCGTTAAATTCCTCCAAAACCTTCACAAGCATTAGGTTTTCTCAAACACCTCCCAAGCGTTGATTCAGCACAGTGTTTCTAGTGTGGGCTTAAAGCCATGTTTATCAAAAGCTTTATCAATCAACAGTACAGAATGAAAATCTAAACCTTTAGTTAAGTAAGCTAAAAGGCAATTTTAAGCGATGACCAACAAAAGGATTCTGTAGGCTAGTCCGCCAACTAGAAGGGCAACGGCCACATCCACAAATGTTATGGCTATAGCCTTCTTCAATCCGAGCTCTCTTAAAAGCGCTGCAACAGTCGCCACGCACGGAATATAAAGCATTGCAACAATGGCGAACACGATCATCTGCACGGTCGAAAGCGTTTCCAACGGAAGAATTTCCGAAAGCAGTATTAGAGCCAGTTCTTTACGCAGAACACCAAAAATAAGCGGCACGCCGGCTTCTTCTGGAAGACCAAGCCACCCGCTGGTTATAGGTTTTGCCGCCTTTGTGGCGTGGTCTATAAAGCCCGTAATATTTAAGGCTGTTATGATGAGGCTTCCAGCAATTATTATTGGGAAAGCTATGTAGACAAAATCTTTTATTCTATTCCAAGTTTTGGTTAAAACAACTTTCAAGGAAGGCCTCTTGTACGGGGGCATCTCCATTATCAAGCCAACAGGCTCTCCGGGCAAAACTTTAAAGGCTATTCTTCCCAAAAAGAAAACCAGCGCTAGGTCAAAGATGTAGAGGGCTAAAGCTGCATGCAAACCCACATATTTTCCAACAAGTCCCAGGATGATTACCGTTCTGGCGGCGCAAGGAATCAAGGTCACAACAAAGGCAGCTATTAGGCGTTCCCGCTCCGTCTCCATTATTCTACACCCTATGCATGCTGGAACGCTGCAACCATACCCCAAAACAAGCGGGATGAAGGCTTTCCCATGCAAGCCCATTTTGTGCATTAAGTTATCCATGAGGAAGGCGGCTCTTGGCAAATAGCCGCTGTCTTCTATTAGGGCGAGGATTATGTAGAATGGCAAAATGTATGGTAGGGCTATTGTTATTCCCGCTATTATTCCGCCAAAGACCCCGTCTGCTACAAGCTTAACAATTTCTTGCGGTAGAAAAGCCAAACTCACCTCAATGTATAGAAGAATGTTGCTTAGAATGGATTCTAAAAAGCTTGAAAGGAAGCTTCCACCAACAAAGATTAGTGAAAACATGGCTAAAATAACGCCTATGAGAATTGGATAGCCGAGAACATTGTGGGTTGTTATGGCGTCGAGCTTTTGCTCCAAACTTATTCTGGGCGGCGTCTCAAGAACTGTTACTTCCTTGGCTATTTTGCTCGCGATGGAATATCTCTCAGAGGCCAATATAACTGGGGATGGTTCACCATGCATCTTTTCCAGTTCTGCCGCTTGTTTTTCTGCATACTTCAGAACTTCTGCCCAATTTTCATGGCCTTTCAGTTTGTTGGCAATATCCTCATCCCTTTCCAAGAGTTTTATGGCAATCCACCTTGCCGGGTAGACAGCGCACATTCGTGGAAGTTTCTTTTTAACGAATTTTTGGATCTTCTGCACTCTTTCTTCGATTTCCGCTCCAAACCGGATTTTTAACGGGTTAAACTTTATTTCACCGCTTGCCAAAGCCACAACTGTTGTTAAAAGCTCGTTTATGCCGCTACCGGTTATGGCAACAGTGGGAACAACTGGTATTCCCAGCATTTCAGAAAGCTTATCCACATTTATACGGATGCCCTTTTTCGCCGCAAAATCCACTTGGTTTAGCGCCATAACAATGGGAGCTTCAAGCTCCAAAAGTTGAAGCGTAAGGTATAGATTGCGTTCCAAAGCTGAAGCATCAACCACGTTAATTATGACGTCGGGCTTTTCGACGGCAATGTACTCTCTTGAAACAATCTCCTCGATGGAGAAAGCTGAAAGCGAATAAATGCCCGGCAAGTCAATTACCCGTATAGTGTAGCCTTTAAAATGTAGAGTTCCCTCAGCCCTCTCCACAGTTTTGCCAGGCCAGTTTCCAACAATTTGGTTTAGGCCTGTAAGCTGGTTGAAAATTACGCTTTTGCCAACGTTAGCGTTTCCAGCAAGGGCTACACGCAGCTGTCTAGTCATGAGGCTCATCCTTAACTGGTTTAACCAGAACTTTTGAAGCTACACCGCGTCCAAGAGCAAGCGCAACCCCTCTAACTTCAACCTCAACGGGACCGCCGAAAGAGCCCTTTTTAACGAGTTTAACTTCTATGCCTGGTGTTAAACCCATTTCAGCAAGCCTTCTAACTAGACCGAAGCCTCCTATGGCTTTAACAACAACTCCTTTTTCGCCTTCAGCCAAATCTGCCAGGGCGCAGAGCTCTTCGTTGTTCCCAACGCTATGCCCATGAGGTTTCCTTCTAAACATTGGCTTCCCCCCGGATAGCCTTAACCCATATGCCCTCAGCTTCCCTGCGACTTACCATCTGCTCTTTTCCGGCGACGCATAAAACTAAGTGATCTTTTTCAACTTTAACTATGTGAAGGGGAACATTGGGTTTTATCCCCTTACCCGCCAATGATAGAAGGGTCTCCTTTCTTTCGTCGAGAAACTTCACAACAATGCATGTTTGATTCGCCACCATCGAAGTTAGCGGACAACATTCCACATCACTTAATTCACCGTTCACCGTCGGTATCGGGTTTCCATGAGGGCAAAACTTTGGGTAGCCAAGTCTCCTCTCTAAGAGAAAAAGCACATCCTCTGTAAGAGCGTGTTCAAGCCTACAAGCAGTTTCATGCACACTACTCCAATCAGCCTTCAGAAGGTCTGTCAGCAATCTTTCCGCAAGCCTATGTCGCCTAATAATGTTTAGAGCTAACTTTTCGCCTTTAGCGGTTAGCCTCACCCCCTTATACGGTGTGTGTTCCACCAAACCATGTTTCTCAAGATGTGCAATAGTGTTCGTTATAGAGCCAGGCACAACTTTTAGTTCCTCAGCTAACTCCTTTGTCCTCACGATTCCTCTCCTTTTCTGAAGCTTGTATATTGCCTCGAGATACTCCTCAGCCTCATGGGAGAGCTCAACGGTCAAACATCTTCACCAATTTACGAGCACTCGTAATTTGCTGTAAAAGCTCCTATAAAACATTTCGGATAAACGAAAGTAAACGAACCTTAAATATACATGAAGCTTCAGAAGTTAAACTTTCCAGGTAAAATTTTGCAATGTTAAATGGATGCCTAGCACGGATCAGTTGCATGTATAAAATCATTAAAACTGCTCGAGTTTCCACGAGTTTCTTGAAAGGTTTTCATTTTAAGATTGTACGTAGAAATAGCGAAATGTTAATTTTTATCAAAAATTTGAAAAAAAAAGAATTTTTAAGAGAAAAGACCATGTGGAGGATTTTTCAAAAATCTTTAAAATAGGCATCTTTAAGATTAAATAATTTGCGAAGTTTGTTATCGTTGTATGCGGATTTCTCCGCCTTCAATGATGGCTCTTGCTAGTTTTTCTCGTGCTTTTTCAGCTAGTCTACGGACAGTTCTTGAGACTTGCATTTTGGCTGCAGTTACTTCGAATGCAGCTTCTCCAGTTCCACAACTTTGAGGGCTTCTATCTCGCTTATTCGCCAGCTTCCCCAATAACTTGAATTATCACTGTTCTCCTTCGCGGGTGCACATCTGTCTCAACAAAAACTAGTGACTGCCATGTTCCAAACTCCACTCTGCCATCAATCACTGGCAAGGTTTTGTCAGGTGGAAGCAGAACAGATCTCAAGTGTGAATGGGCGTTCGAAGGGTGCATGTACCCAGCGCCTTTTGGAACCAACTTTTCCAGCAAAGCCTTGATGTCATTTAAAAGGCCATACTCGCTTTCAGTTAAAATGAGAATTCCGGTTGCATGGGGCGCGAAAACATGAACTATGCCGTTTTTTACTCCGGAGCGAGAAACAGCCTCCTGAACCTTATCGGTTAAGTCTATAAATTCTATTTCGCCCTTCGTGGAAAAAGTGTAAGTGGTATTATAAACCTTAAAGCCCACTAAGCTTTCCACCAACCTATTCAAGCACTTTTGTCATTACAATTTTGTCTATGTAGTTGTTGTCTTTGAAAAATCTTTTCGGAACGCGTCTAGCCTCCGTAAAGCCCATTATCTTGTAAAGGTTTATGACCTGCTGGTTGTTTGCGAAAACCGATAGAACTAAAACCTTTAAGCCCATTTTCCTTGTGTATTCCTCCAAAGTTTTCATGATTTCAGTTCCCATGCAACACCCCTATAACCTTTCTTGAAGGCTATGTCGATAAAGCCCACATACATCGAATAGCCAGTTCCCTTTACAATCTCCGATTTGGCCACTAAATGCCCATCCACTTCGGCGGCCACACAAAAGATTTCATCCTTTCCAGACGTTTAAAAATATTTGAAAGCCATTCAATCTCTTCGTCTCTTGAAACCTTCTCCGCCTTAAGTTTGCACCTTCTTCAAGAAGGGAATTGATAAAATCCAGCATGTCGTCAACATCCTCCCACTTGAAAGTCCTGAGAATCTCTTCTGATGGCCTTTGAAGCGAGTTTTGTTGTTGATGCTTTTGTATACGGCGTGTTTTCTAGGGAATTATGGTGAGATATTAAAATACAAAGTAATACCAAATTCACTAAAACAACCTTAGAGTAAAATGAAAATCCTCAGAGTTTAAAAATATTAACAATTTAGCCTACACCAAACAAGCAACTTTCCATGTATGCTGGAAAACAGCTCAGAAAACGCCTTTTTCTACACGACCTCGCATATACTAAAACGATGGTAAAATTTGGCAACACAGATATTAGAAAACTCCGTATACATAAGCATCAACCAGTGAGCGCCCGAAGCGAGCTTCCCCTTCCCTTCTCTTTATGTTACGTTGTGATTTCAAACGCCCGGAAAACTACTGCGTAGGTTTTGATTTCTTTCAATGTGTAAGCCATGTCCTCAGAAGCTCGAAGTTTTCTCGAATCTCTGTCATTTCGGTTTGCCATGGAGATTTTCGTCAGTGTCTTCAAAAGGCATCAGTTAAGTCCATGAGTTTGGTTTAGAGGCTGAACTGAAAGCTGATTTAAAGGCTTCTTTTGCCGTTTGAGGCTTCTATAGAGGCTTTTTATTTTGTGGTTTTAGCCGTGGTTAGTCTCTGAAAAGCTGTAAGCTTAATTCATCGAGTTTCGGCTTGATTTTTATCTCCTTATTGTTAAATGGCTGTTTTTTGGGCTTTTTGTTGGAAAAAGGGTTTTTCGTTTTTCGAAACTTTGCTGGCTATGTTTTTTGTTTTTTCATATTGCCATTTCTGAAATAACCCTATAATTACCGGTTGGGGCATTGTCGGTTGAGAAGGATGCGAGAAGGCTGAAGGAAATTGTCTGTTGACTATTTTGGTAACGATGTGGAGATTTTGGAGCGAACTGTCAACGGCAGAAAGGTTAGGGTAAAATGGGACTGGGGAAACTTCAAGAGTACTGAAGGCTTTCCCGTAGATGACAACCTAATAAACTGGGTTATCGGTCAAGATCAAGCCTTGAAAGAATGCTTCCTATGCCTCGACGAGTGGGTTCACAAACTTAAGTGGCTGGAGAAAACTAAATGGTATGATAACTGGAGCAGCCCAGACAAACCTAAGCCCTCTGCTAAAAATGTCATAAGCCCTGGACCATACCTCTTGCTTTTGGGAGATCCCGGCACGGGCAAGTCGCTTATCGGAAGAGCCTTAGCCGAGAAACTCACTCAAATTTACAAGGAGATTGGTATAAAACTCTTCGATGTTTTATGCTGGAAAAATCCAGTGCTCCCAAGCCAACCGAGGATTTCTATCCATGTGGCTGGTGAAGGAAAGAAGATTATTCAGAGGGAGCAGCTTAAGGAGCTTAAGAGGAAGTTTGTCACAAAAGTTGGGTTAAAGGCCTTGCAGATCTTCCTAATTCTCATGGGCTTGTTTTTGATGAGTTTAGGGTTCTATTTCATGTACCAGGCTTGGCAAACATGGAATGCTAATCCAGCGTTTTTGGGTGAAACCTTGCAGGAGTATTACAACTACAACTTCACAAGCTACTTTATAGAAAAAATTGTAGGTTTTGTCCCTTTGACTTTCATTCCAGGTGGAAGCCTAATCTTCTTCGGAGTCTTCATCTGGTGGTTTTCTAGGATGGGTGGTTTCGGAACCCTTAGAGGTATCGGCGGGGCACAACAGAGCGACATACCAAAACTCATAGTGGATAACAGTTCTGGTCGTGCGCCTTTTGTTGACGCAACTGGTCATAAAAGCGCGCAGCTTTTCGGTTCAATAGCTTGGGACCCATATCAAACTGGAGGATTGGGCACACCGGAACATCAGCGGGTCACAGCTGGGGATGTTCACATAGCTTCGTTTGGCATATTATACATTGACGAAATAAAGAACCTTGACCCTGAAGAAGCCGTAACGCTTCTAACCGTGCTTGAAGATGGACAGTTGCCCATCACCATTAGAGGCCGGTGGCATGGCGGAGACACAGCAGCAATGGCTGTTGCCACAGAACCCGTTCCAGCCATAACCTTTCTTGTGGGCGCCGGAAACTTTGACAGCATAAACCAGATTCACCCGGCCTTGATGGACAGAATTTACGGTTACGGCAAAGTTGTAAGAATGAATAATGATATGCCTAACACCGTGGAGAACAGACGCAAATATGTGCAGTTCATAGCCCAAGAAGTTAAACGCTTCAATTTGATACCTTTCAGCCGCGAAGCATGCGAAGAAATAATCGATGAAGGCAGAAGACGAAGCAACAAGAAAGACGCCCTGACCACCCGCTTTAGGCCGTTGATTTCCATTATTAAGACGGCGGCAACCCTTGCCATGAACGAGGGCTGCAAGGTTGTTGAGAGACGGCATGTTCGCGAAGCCATAGAACACCACTGCAAAACCATTCAGAGACAGATACTGGAGCATGAGATGAATGAGCGTGGAAAGCTTCTCGAAATAAAGCCTGAAGGGGTTAAGCTTGGGCAAATCTACGGCTTAGCCATTGTCCGAGACCCTTATAGCGGCGAAATGACTGGCAGTGTTCTATGCGTTAAGGCTACAATGGTTAAGCGCAGCGACCTCCCAAGAAACTACCCAATTAAGGGCTACTATAAGGTGACGGGTGTAGCTAAGGGACAAAGCTTCATAGCCGATAGCATAGCAAAAGTCCGCAGCGTAATCCTCCAAAAATATGGCATAGACATAGCCCAAGACTACTTCACCCACATAGACTTCGCCCAATCCTACGGTGTAGACGGCCCATCTGCAGGCGTAACAATGGCCATACTTTTATGCTCGCTGATTGAGGGCAAACCCGTAAGACAAGATGTGGCAGTTACAGGCGAAATAAACCTAGGCGTCGGCGACACAATACTGGTGACGGCGATAGGCGGGGTTCACGAGAAAATCAAGGCTGCAGAGGCGTGGGGATTCAAGAAGGTGGTTATTCCTAAAAAGAACTTTGAGCACTCCATAGACCCGAAAGATTACAAGATTGAGGTTGTGCCAGCCGCCACATTGGACGATTACTTAAGAGAATGCCTCGTTGAAGAAGCAACCATCAAGGTTCCAACTCAAGCGCGTCGAAAACCAAAAGTCTAAAAGTGGAAACTTCGAAACAGCTTTAACCGCATACTTCTAAAAATAATTTTCAGAGTGTGTCATGAAGGCTAGAGAAGTGGACATAAATGCTATTCGAAGGTGGCGAAGAAGAGGCTTCTACAGCGAAAATGCCCTCGTAAAACTTTTGCAAAAGAACGGGTACAACGCTGTTCGCATACCGGTGAGTAACCCAAGCCTAAGCCCCTTGCCAGACGTCGTTGCCAGAAAAGGTAGTCACATCTATGCCTTCGAAGTTAAAAACGCGGGTTATTACGCATATTTTCCAAAACCGCAAATAGAGAAGCTTTTCAGATTTTTAGACGAACTAATCCCCCTAGATAACCAGTTTAAACACGCTGTAGTCGCCGCCCACCTTGGCAAAAAATGGGTTTTCAAAGAAATAAGCTGGAAGGACTGGGAAAGTGGAAAGATTCCTGAAAAAGTTAGGGTTCTAAAAAGGGATAAAGGAAACTTCAAAATCGTATAGTGGAGTTTTAAAAGATGAACGTGGTGGTTTCAGCTTCGGAAATCTGCAAAACATTTGAAGTTGGCGACTTAAGGATTGAAGTTTTAAACGGCGTGAACCTAGAAGTGGAGAAGGGTGAATTTGTAACTATAATCGGTCCTTCAGGCTCTGGGAAAACAACTTTTTTGAATATCATTGGCGGCATTGACAAACCCACAAAGGGGAGGATTATTGTTTTTGGAGAAGACTTAAACGTTAAGGACGAGGATTTCCTTGCCAGTTTTCGTTGCCATAATATAGGTTTTGTTTTCCAATCCTACAACCTCATATCCACCTTAACAGTTTCGGAAAACATCGCGTTTCCAATGGAGTGGACTAAAAATCAACAAGCCAAATTGAAAGCCGTGTTAAAGAACTTTTGGAAAAGTTTGGCCTACAACACAGAGCCAACCACTTCCATTCCAATTAAGCGGTGGCGAACAGCAACGGGTAGCCTTCGCCCGCGCTTTGGCAAATGATCCGCCCTTGCTTCTTATTGATGAACCAACTGGAAACTTGGATGTGAAAACCGGTTTGAAAATTGTTGAGGTGTTCCGTGAATTGAAAGAAAGGGAAAAACTATGATTGTTGTTACTCATGATACGCGGATACTAGACGTAGCAGACAAGAAAACTCTTTTAGAAGATGGAAAACTGGTGTTGATGTTTGAGTGAAACATTCTTTCCAATAAATGATTTAATGCGGAGGAAACTTCAAACAAGCCTAACCGCTGTAAGCCTTACATTGTGTGTTGGCTCAACACTTTTCCTTCTCTTGTTCAGCGACAGAACAGGTTTAGGAATATTATCGGCGGCTGAGGAGAAGCTGACGATCGGCTTTTCAACAATTTTCTCGCGCTTTTTGCTGTTCATCAGTATCCTATTTTTAGCCTTAGGAGCCATATTCGCCTCTTTTCTGATTTTCGCTATGATGACTCAAAGGACCAGAGATGTTGGCTTGATGAAGGCTGCTGATTGCCCAAACAACCTAATTTTTGGGTACTTCACAGAACTTTTGGTTGTGGCTTTTATAAGCTGTTTTCTTGGAGTTATTTTGGGGTTGCTGGCTGATCTCGCACTAGCGAGAATTTTAAGCAATTCAGGTTTCCAGATTCAGCAAAATCCAGTCAATTTTTGGAATATCCTACTCATTTTCACCTCATTTTTCATTCTAATGCTGGTTTTTGGAGCCAAACCGGTTTTGAATTCGACGAAGGTTGAACCGGTGAAGGCTTTGTCTCCCACTTACATTTGGGAATCACCGCCCCGCCTTCCCCTTTTAAAGCTTCAAAACAAAGTTTGACCGTTAAAATTGCGTTGCGAGGGATCTTCCGTCGTGCATCAGCAACGATACGCATTATATTATGCTTGACCCTACTTTTCCTCCTATTAACGGTCACTATCGCCGGAGGAGTGATCGCCAAACAAACAACTGAAAGTTGGGTTGAGAAGGCTGTTGGCAGAAACCTTCTCCTAATTGCTCATCATGAAATTTGCAGTCAATACGAAATACTATTATCAAAGTTTCATGAAAATAGGGAAACCTCAGCATTAAATTATGCGATAGAGGAATATTTGATACCAGAAGTCCTTGAAGCCAACTTAAATTCGCTGTCTTACAACATTCGCTTAGAAAGACGCCTAGTTGTGTGGGCGCATATTAAAGAATTGCAGGGCACGGTGATTGATGAACATGGCGCTTATATTACGGTGGGCGACAGCCGAGAAGGCGAATCCTTAGTTGTAGGTGTCGAACCAGAAAACACTTTTGGCGAATGGTTTCTGGACGGCGAGTTTCTTAGAGAGGAAGAGGGAGAGAATATGCGTGCAGTGATAGGCGACTCCATAGCTAACAGCATGTTCACGGTGCCTTTAGAACAATACCTACAAGTTTATGGAGGTCAATTCGACGTGGTAGGTGTATGTGTTGACCCAGTGAGCTACTCCACGACTAAAGTCGGGAGCTTCCAGCGTTTAGAGTAGGCTTTGCGCCTATCTCCTCATCTGCTGGTTCGGGGGG
>Ga0123519_10005924_pt1 | contig 19353 bp, 15 predicted proteins | sample YelNatPaOPRAMG02_FD_87396 | JGI IMG/M metagenome (GOLD analysis project Ga0123519, IMG submission 87396) | Hot spring microbial communities from Yellowstone National Park - Yellowstone National Park OP-RAMG-02 (version 2) | ecosystem: Environmental > Aquatic > Thermal springs > Hot (42-90C) ... | reverse complement strand
AACTTCCCGGCTTTAAGGGCAAAACTATTTTCCAGAGGCCATCCTTGCCTTTCACCAGATTGTCCTTGCCCACCTGCCAGTTGTTAAATGAACCAGCAATAGAAACTGAACTGGCCGATTCGCCAGAATAACTAAACTCCACACCCTCCGCGGTCGATTTCGGCCCACTCAAAGCAATTTTTTCCGAAGCGCTCGTCGGTTTTTCCGCGCTCATTGATTTTAAGCGCGCCTCCGTTCCCACTACTAAACCGAAAACTGCCAAAAAACTGACCAGCCAAATTTTTCTCCACATAAAAACACCTCCACTTGCTCAATCTTATTTAACCACCAGCAGCGAATTAATATTGCCCCGGCCATCGTCTATTGTATACGGATTATACGGATCTAAAATCCAGGTCTGATAGTCCAGGACAATCTTATACTGATAACGCCCGGGAGCAATTTTTACCTTTGCCTGCCAGATGCCTTTCTCGTTTTTTTTCAAAAATATCGCCCGGGGCTGACTGGACTGCCATTCCCAGCCATTAAACTCGCCGGCAACACTGACCGTTCTGGCCGAGGGAAAATCATACTGAAAAAGTATTTCACCGGAGCCGGCAACCGGAGATGGCGGTGGCAGCCGGTCTTTAACCAGATTAAGGCTCGCACATCCAGCCAGCCAGAAAATACACAGAAAAACAAAAATTTTATTCATCAAAATTTTATCTCCGTTCGGAAGGTAAGACATTGTTCTCTGGCCATTTCATCTTCAGCCCTAATCAGGTCCTGACCGCTACTTACCAGATTATACAAAAAGAGCATTCGTCTATCAAATCCGAGCCGAATATCATCGCGCCAGTCATCCGGGTCAACTCCATATCCCAGACGGAAAAATAGAGAATCGGTTAACCGCCAGGAAACCGCCGTATAATTATTGAAAAATGTTTTTTCCCGGGCCGACCAGAGATAATTTATTAGCCGGGCCGCATTTTCCCAGTAAAAATTGGCGACTATCTTCAGTTTAAGATTCAGCAGACATTCGTTTTTTCGGTAATCATCAAGAAGATTTACTGAAGACAGTATCCCGTCGGCATCATAGTCAGTGGTCAGGGTTTTTCCCGACTCTATTGCCGCCAGCAAATCCAGCATCAGAATACCTTTCTGGCAGTGAAACTCCAACTGGCCCTCCTCGGCCGGAACCATCAGAGAAAAATAAGGATTGAAAGAAGCCGGTAAAATATTGAAATAATCCTGACGGAGTGGATGGATGTAAGCCGGAATATCCTCATTGAGGTCGCGGGTAAGCACAAATTTCTTTGCCGAAAGGCCAATAAAACCAGCCGGATTAAAATCATAGCGGGCAATAAAACCAAAAGTATTTTTTTCCAGTGGATAGCCACTATTTTGGTCCGGCCGGCGAAAATCCTGACGCTCATTATGGTAATTCAGTTCCCACTGGAAATGATGAAGACGCGTTTTGAGTCCGGCCGCCGCGATATCCTTCTTGCTGATTGACCATTCTTTATCCGTGGAAACATTGCCGGTCTTTAAAACCGCCGAAAGATTTTCTGTCTGTTGTCCGCTTTCTATCCAGAGCCGGACATCCCTGGTAAAATTGAAGACCCCATCAACACTGAAAAAATTCTGTTCCAAATACCCCTTATACCAGACCGAGGCCGCACTGCGACTGCTGCTATTAAAACTATATCCGGCCCGGCTTTCCGGATCAGGAAACCAGTCGTTATTTTCCGCATACGGCCAGTGAATCCCGCGGCGCCAGACGCCATTGAGACCAATCTTCAAAGGCAGACCAGAAAACTTTTGTTCCAGCCGCCCACCCAGATTATCTTCGCCAGCCTGGTAATAAGTTGTCGGGTTCAGTAAGTCCGAGTAGAAAATATTCAGACTGGTGTTTTCCGAGATTCTGGCCGAAAGCACCAGGCCCTGGTCAAATTGTCCCCGAAATTTATTCTCATTAAACTCGTCAAAGAATTCTACCCGTTCATACTTTAAGGATACCGGTTGATATAAAATTTTTAATGGGTCAGACAAAAACATTGTCTTCTGCCGGTAAAAACCTTTGACCGCCAACAATTTGTCCGGGAAAAACTGCAGACCGGCCTGCTCCAGTAAAAGATAATTATCTTCAGACATCGCCGCCCGGGCAAAACCACTGACTTCGGGAAAAGGCGAAAATTCCCAATCCAGCGCCAGATAATAATCGGTCAATAAATTACTAACCGTCCCGCTGGAATTGTTAAGTGTTCGTCCGGCAATCCCGGTTAAGTGTCCGGAAATTTTCGGCGGAGCCGCCAGAATAAAGCCGGGTAATAAAAACACCAGCCAGCAAAAAATAATTTTTTTCATTATTGCCTCCATCGCTCAGTAAAAATTAACTTTAAGCAAAAATTTAATCGCCGCGGTGCTGGAAACAATATTATCGGTGATGTCCGAATCATAAACCAGATTGTCGGTCAGCCAACCATCGCCATATTCTAAATAACTTTCCACATCCCAGCCAATATTAAACCGCAATTGATAAAATGAGGCTGACCAGACCCGTTCCAGGAGTCGGGAGTTAACCATCACTGTCCGCCAGTAAAATTGCAGACGGCTGGTCAAATTATAGCGCAACTCCGCTCCGACAATTATTCGTTCTCCCAGCCCCTGCCGGGAATTAATATCCTTATAGCGGAGCTGACCGCGACCAAAGGTACTAAAATTTTCCGCCGACACTTCCAGAAGCGCCGCCGGGAAATTTCCGTCCGGGGTCTGGTTGTTTTCGGCGGCGATTTTTCCTTTAAGGCCTTTGAGAAATTCCAGATAAACTTCTCCATAATCATAATTATAAACTTGCGGTTGCGAAGAAATTTCCACCAGATAGTCTCCCCGCCAATTCGTATCCGCGTTACACTTTTTATCTCGCTGGCATAATAATTATGTTGATAGGTCAGAGTAATCATCTTTTTCGGAAGCAAATAGGAAATCTGGCTGTTATAGCCCCGACGACCAAATTGTTTTTCTCCCCAATCGCCAATCTGCCAGCCGAAATTACGGGAAAGGTCACTGCGAAAATTCCGGTGGTAATCATAATACCGAACTAAAAACCAGAAAGGACCAAGGTGAAAATCCCTTAACTCGCTGGCCCAGGCCGGGAATAAATCCGCCGAGTCCGTGCGACTCAGGGCATACTCACTAATCCAGTTAAACTGTAAAGTATTGAGACGGCAGTCCGTCCGATAGACCTCGTTCAATCGCTGGCGCTGGGCGAGGACCAGCGGTGAGTATTGTTCGCTGAATTTGCTGACCTGCTGCTGAGAAGAAAGCCAGCCCAGATTGGTGCTTAACTGGATATTGGATTTTTGGTTGTCATAGATATATTGCTTAAAATTAAATATCAACCCATCGCCGAATGTGTCATAAAAACTTCCATACCACTCGCCATCACTCCAGACCGTGTGATAATGTGGTCGGGCCTGCCGGTAAAGCAAATTAAGTTCGCCGCCTGACCAGAAAAGATTTAAGCGGCTGGCCTGGCCCTGATAGTTGTCGGAAGCCCGCCCGGGGTCGACCAGGCGCAAAAGCGGAGAATCAATCCAGTGTCTTTCCTCTTTCAACAAATAGTATAACTCGCCCCACTTGAACCAGTACTTGGCCCAGAACCGTTCCAGTTCCAGCCGGTTTTTATTATTTTCATTCTCGTTGGTGCGGGCCGCAATCTGACTATAAAAATCAACTCCGTAAAAAGGATTTCCCCAGAATTTCGTCTGAAAATAATGTTTCGGCCGACTTAAATTCCAGTCAAAGGTATCCGAATAATTCTGGCGCCAGTTATATTCTAACTCGTAATATCCGCCAGTCCCCAAACCCGCCCCAAACAACCGCTGGCTCAAGAAAATAACCAAAATCAAAAACCAGTTTTTTCTCATAATTCACCGCTAAAAGTCAGACGATAAACATTGCCCAGTTCCTGATTACTTAACATTCCAAAATCAAATCGCAGCCAGTTTATCTTTAAGCCAGCCCCAAGCGCGGGATAGTCCTTATTCCAGCCCAGTCGGAAAAACAACAAATCCGAAAAAGCAATCTCCGCCCCGAGGCTCACAATCCGGGGGCTGTCCAATTCCAGCAGTAAATGGGTTGCCGGCAATGGTTGAAAATCAAATCCCAGCCGGACAACCGTCGGTAAAACTACCGGAGGAAAATCCCGCAGCAGCCCGATCTGGGCCGACGAAACATTTTCCACCATCAATCCGCCGGTCAGCCACATTGACCATTGATAAATAACTCCGAGATCAAAACTTAACGCCGAATCCGCCGAAGATAATCCAACCATATCCGGCCGGTTAAGCGACTGATAATACAGCACGCCGTTTAATCCAACCGCCAGATTGTTGTCTAATTGTCGGGCCCAGGTAATTTTTATGGTGTCTTCCTGATAAACCGAACCAACCGCTAATTGATTTACGAAAAATCCCATGGCATTGAAGTCAAAGGCCCGGGCCAGACCACAATTGACCTGAAAAAGTCTGTCGGTCTGATAAAAATCCGAATAACTGGCGCCGAACTGGATATTTTTTATCTGAACCAGACCAGCGGGATTAACCACCATTGCCGCCCAGTCGTCAGCCAGAGCCACATCGGATTTTCCCAGCCCAAGCGAGCGGGCGGAAAAACTATAAAAAGAATCAAAGGGCTGAGCCCGAAGAAAAACACTGAGCGAAAAGAAAATGAAACCAAAAAATAACTTTCTCACCGTAATAACACCACGGCCTTATTGATTTTCCGGCTAACCTCCCGGGCCGTAAACCGCGCGCTGATTAGATAAATTCCGGCCGGACAAATTTCTCCTTCCTCATTTCGGCCATCCCAGGATAAACTCAAACCAGCAGTGGTTGTACTGCCAGCAAATAACCGGCGCACTTTTTCCCCGCGGAAATTATAGACGAAAATTTCTACCTCGGCCGGCACCGACAGGGAAAATGACAGATTTACCTTTTCTCGCCAGACTACAAATGCCTGGGGAGATATTTGATAGTTTTTTATTTCCAGATCCTGACCGGAATACTGGTCATCTGGCGAGCCGTCCAGATTTTGGTCAATATATCCGGTGGCCCACACCGAGAGGGTGGCGGTGCTTATCCCATTGACAAAATTCTCCGGGCTGATATCCCCGCCCAGATAGCCATAAGCGCCAAACTCCGACTGGTAGCCGACATCGCCGGTGGCCAGCGAAGCCACCAGATAAATTCTGGCCCCGACTCTAACCTTACTTGAAAGACCGGGATAAATCAACGAAAAAGGAATTCTTATCTCCGAACCCGGAATTGCCGAAACTTTACTGGTGGCAACACTTACATAACCGGTCAAATCACTGACCTTAACATTTCCCGCTTCATTTTGCAGACGATAAAAATTGCCACTGGCCCCGTCCCAGGAGGCATAAAAATAGTCCGGGGCCCAGCCTGAAAATTTTACCTGACGATTCCAGGTATTTATCCGCGTCAAATCAGTGGCCCCGCTGCTTAAACCATCAACATCCAGATAAAGCAGCCAGCCCCGCTCAGTCGTTTTGCCGGCTATTGCAAGATAAAGATTATCGCGGTCATAAGTAAAATATATCCCGTCAATATAATTTTTATCCGTCCCGACATCCCAGAGCGAATCATTGCTATCGGCCACCAGAAGTTCATCGCTCAGCCACTCACTTAAATCTCCATCAATAGTAATCGAATGGTACGGGGCCGCCAGAATCTGGCCAACCAGCAACTGGATAAACAGGAATATCAGTTTATTCAAAGGTCAAAACCCTCCGGTCAATATCCTTAACGGCATCGGCCAAGGCTTCTTCCACGGTCTTTTGTCCCGACAGCGCCGCATACATCTCCCGGCCCATTACATTTTCCAGTTCGTCATAGTCCAGCACTGGCGGCCGGGGAATCGCTGTTTTCATCTGTTCCATAAACACTTTGAGTTCCGGCATATCTTTCAGGTCAACCAGCGGGTAGGATTTCAGGTTTACCGGAATCTGACCTAAAAGAGTCGCCCATTTTGCCTGAGTGGTTGCTGAACAAAAATATTTTAAGAACCGAAAACACTCCGACGGATATTTTGCCCGACGCAACACGACCATATCGGTTCCTCCGACATTGGTAGAGGTTCCCGCCGGTCCCCGGGGAATAAGGGCCACGCCAAAATCCAGTCCGGCATTCTTGAACCGTTTGAGATTCCAGGGACCGGAAAAAATCATCGCATAAGTTCCGTTGATAAAACCGGTATCCGGGGGAATTGCTCCGGCCTGCCAGGCCCCGGCTTCAATATGATATTTGCGATACAAATCTACCTTCAACTGTAAGGCCTGCCTGGCCCGGTCATCATTCAGAAGACATCTTTTTCCGTCGTCGCTGATAAGTTTTACTCCGTAGGTATTGAAAAACGGAAATGTCCACCACAACGCCAGATCAGCCGCAAAGCCGTACTGGCCTTTGGCCGGATTGGTTAACTTTTTGCCCACCTCAATAAACTCCGACCAGGTCTTCGGTGGTTCGGCGATTCCGGCCTGCCGAAAAAGTTTTTTGTTATAAAAAAGAGCCACCCCGGTTGTCTGGTCAGGTAAACCATAAATACCCGGCCGGCTGGAGGTGGATTTCTCATCAAAATAATTCTCGCTAAAAATATTGGCATTGATTGCGGCTGGAACCAGTTCGCCAACCAGTTCCTGGGCCCCAAACGGAACCAGATTGAGGACGGAACGGCTTTTCACCAGTCGCGGCATAAACGCCAGATCTACCCGGGCAATGTCCGGAGCCGTATTGGTAATCATCGCTACTTTCAATTTTGTCAGGTGCTCACCCCAGGGAATTCTCTGCACCCGCACCTGAATATCCGGATTTTCTTTTTCAAACTCTTTGACCAGCTGGCAAAAAACTTCATGCTCTTCGTTATTATAGGTTTCCCAGAGAGTAATTATCTTTTTGTTGACCATCTCCTTTTTTCCGGGGCTACAGGAAAATAACAGGAGTGCCAGCAGAAAAATTCTGCCCATATCTTACCTCCTCACTCTTTCACCGCACCGGCGGTCAGTCCTTCAATGAAAAATTTCTGGGCAAATAAAAATATTACGGCAATCGGAATAATACTGAAACAGGCCGCCGCCATCATCTTGGCATACTCCGCCGTGTATTGACCTTTAAACAACGCCAGACCAATCGGGAGAGTTAACTTATCCGACTCCGGCGTATTGACCACCAGTTGCCATAAAAAGTTTGACCAGTGAAAAAGAAAACTCAACAGGAATAACATCGTCACTATGGTAATTGACAGAGGCATAATAATTCGCCAGAAAATTTGCAGTTCGCTGGCCCCGTCTATTCTGGCGGCCTCCAGCAAACTATCCGGAATTGTTTCCATATACTGACGCATCAGAAAAAGCCCGAAGACATTGGCCAGGTGCGGGACAATCATTCCCTGATAGGTATTAATCCAGTGAAACCGGGTCACCAGGGCAAACTGAGGGACCAGAAACATCATTCCCGGAATCATCATGGTGGCCATCAGGGCCCAGAAAAGGGCTTCCTTGCCATAAAAATTTTTCTTGGCAAAGGCATAACCGCCAAAAGCACAAATAAGCGTTGTCAGTCCGGCGCCGACCGTGGCGACCAGCAAACTATTGATAAAGAAGCGACCAAAAGGATAACTCGGGTCATGGAGAATGTCTAAAAAATTTTTCCACAATGGATGAATCAACTTCAAATTCAAAGCAAAGACCTCGGAGTCGGGCTTTAAGGCCACCAGAACCATCCAGAAAAAGGGAAACAACACAAAAAGGCCGCCGATGCTCATCAATAAATAAAGGATAGCACGCGACCAAAAAGAAGAAAATTTTGCTGATTTCATTTTTTACACTCCTTTCTTCCGTAGCCAGCGGGCATTGAGCCAGGAAATAATCAAGGTAATAATTAACAAAAGATAACTCATCGCCGCGGCATAGCCATAGTTCATCCGCTCCCACTGACGGAAAAGATAATAACCGCTCACCTGAGTAACATCAACACTCTTTCCCCATAAGACCACGCTGGGCTTGCCCGCCGTCATGGCATATATCTCGGTAAAAGAGTTGAGTGCCCCAATCATTCCGGTAATTACCATAAATAAAATTATCGGCCGGACCAACGGCAAAGTCAGAAAACGAAATTTTTGCCAGGCATTGGCTCCGTCAATATCGGCGGCCTCGTAAAGACAGGTCGGGATATTTTGAATTGCTGAGAGAAATAAAATCATTCCGAACCCGGCATTTTTCAAAACCAGAGCAATCACCACCCCGAGCATAGCGGTCCGGGGGTTGCCGAGAATTCCCTGCTGCGAAAAATATCGGATACCCAGCAATTCCAGCAACTGCGGGATGACCCCGCCCTGGGGAGCATACAAAAATGTCCAGATGGTTCCCACCACAAACATATCCAGAACATTCGGTAAAAAATAGACACTGCGAAAAAAGGAATGCCCTTTGAGTTGATTGCTTAGAATAACCGCCAGAATCAGAGAGACAATAATCAAGAGCGGGATATAGAGAATGGCATAATAAAAAGTCGTTACCAGCGACCACCAGAAGTGAAAGTCCTTCAACAAGGTCAGATAATTTTTAAATCCGACAAAACGCATGTCCGAAAAAATATTATACAAATCAGTCGTCGCGCTCACCGAGCGAAAACTTAAATACAATGAATAGATAATCGGATATCCCAGAAATACCACAAAGACCACCAGGAACGGCAATAAAAACAGATAGGCGGTAATTGATTCGGACAATTTTTTACTCAGACGCCATTTCATAATCTTCCTCCAAATCCTATACTATGCGGTTGCGGCCGGACGACTTTGCCTGATACAGGGCCGCATCAGCAAATTTTAATAAATCGGCAGCGGTCTGGCCATCCCGGGGATACTCGGCCACCCCGATACTGACGGTAATCGGGCTTTTTTCGGCAATCTCCTGACGCAGTTTTTCCGCAATCTGGCGACGGTCTAGCCCGGCGGGATAATTGGGCAATAAGCATAAAAATTCTTCTCCGCCGTAACGACAACCCTGAATTCCCGGATAAGGAAAGGAGCGCAAAATTTTTCCCACCTGTCGCAAAACCCCGTCGCCAAAAAGATGGCCCTTCTCATCATTAACCTTTTTGAAGTAGTCAATATCCAATAATAGCAAAATAAATTTTTCCGAATATCGCTTCGCCCGGGAAATCTCTTCTTCCAGCCGTCCCTGAAAATAGCGCCGGAGATATAAACCGGTGAGTTCATCATGCCGGGAGCGATGTTGAAGGGTCTGATAAAGGTAGGCCCGGCGCAGGGCCAGTTGAATCTGGCCAATATTATATTTTAGCATCTCCGGCAATATTGTGGCAGGGGCAGTTTTGAGAACCAGCCGAAAGTTGGTCTCCCGGTCAACCGGAAAATTGCTGCTGAAAACATTTGCCTCCGGAACCGGTTTATCCGGACCGCTTTCTAACAATAACTGCCAGTCGGGAAAAGTTGCCGCAGTCTGTTGAAACAATCCCAGATAAAAGTTCGAAAGGTTTGTCTCAAAAAACACCTTAAGTTGTTGAAAAATTTCTTTTATATCCAGAAGTGATAAAAGTTCCTGCTGAAAAAGCAACTGCTCAAAAAAAGTGTCCAGCGACTTCTGTAAATTTTGCCAGATTTCTTCCTGCTGACTTTTCCCCAGCAAAAGTTCTTCCTCTTTTCGGTTTAAGGGCAAAAGTTTTAATTGACACTGATAATTCCTCTCCCGCCAGTAATTGGTGTAATAGTAAGGTATGGCCAGGGCCATTAAATAATAAACAGCCAGCAGAATAAAACCAGCGAGATTGGTCATCCGATAAGTCCCGGTTATTAAAAATAAGCCGGCGCCCAGAACCAACACCAGAGGCGAATAAAAAAATTGTCTCCGCCAGATAAATAATATCCAGGCGACAACTGGAAAAATCAGATAGTACTCAGGTTGCTGGAGCATAGACAATTGTTTTATTGCGGCCGGCCGATTTAGCCTGATAGAGAGCGGAATCAGCAAACCGGATTAAGTCCGACTGATTGGCCGTCGGGGATTGCCCGAGATCGGCCACTCCGGCACTAATCGTCAGATGAAAATATCGGTTCTCACCAGGCAGATAAAATCGCTCTCTGGCTACATTCTGCCGGATATCTTCGGCCACCCGCCGGGCATCTTCGCCAGTTGTCCGGGGAAGAATAATGACAAATTCTTCTCCACCATAGCGCGCCAGAAAATCGGTCTCCCGGAGACGCTGACGGAAAATATTACTCAACTGCATCAGAGTTGCATCTCCGCTGGCATGGCCATAAGTATCGTTAACCTGCTTAAAATGGTCAATATCAATCATTATCAGAGTTAACTGATTCTGGTAAAATCCCGCCCGCTTAATTTCTTCTTCCAGCCGTTCCTGAAAATAACGGTGATTGTAAAGCCCGGTAAGCGAATCGGTAATTGCCAGTTGTTCGGTCTTCTGGAGTAATAAAATATTCTGAGCCGCCAGAGAAATGCTCCTGGCCAGGATGGCGGCCAGCCGGCGGTCGTGGTCATCAAAATTATTTTCCCGCCGGGATAACAGGAGGAGATAGCCGGCCTTTTCCGACTCATCGCCACCAGCAGTCAACGGAATTAAGAGAAGCGAACGAATATCCTCACTCACCACTATCCGCCGGTCCTGGCGGCAATCCGAGATTATCTCCGGTTCACCATCCTTCAGATAATAGCGAAACCATTCCGGAAACTCTTTCCGGTCGTAGTAAATTGCCTGATCAGCCGGAATAATGTTGATTATCTGCTGACTGACAGTTGAACGAAGTTCTTCCATCTGGAGACAGCCGTTGAGCCGGGACCAGAAATTTTCCAGACCGGAATAATAGCGCTGGCGCAACTGAAGAACCGATATCTTTTCGCTCAGTTCCGTCAGACTTTTCTCCAAAAAATTGACCCGGATTTCCTGATTTTCTTCTAACTGGCACTGCCGGGCAAGAAACTGGGTATTTTTCTGACTTAAAAAGGCAAAAATATAATTAACCAGCAAAAGAAAAAATGTCTCCCAGACAAATACCGGAAGACGGGAAAAAGGCGACAGCAATAAAGTCAATCCGGCCAGCAAAATGACCAGAAGCAAAGTTATCACCGCGGCAACCTCATCGGATTTGAACCGAAAGCAAAAAGAAGAAACTCCCAGCAGCGGAAACAGATAGTTCCACTCAGAGGGATAGCGGATACCGAGGAACAACAATAATAAAATATTCAGCCAGCCAAAAATTACCATCGCCACTTAAATCCGACATCAATCAGCGCCGAATTTTCCATCTGATATAAATCAACTACCGCCAGGGTCAGAGAGTATTTGCTGGTGTCCAGAATTATTCCGGCTCCAACTTTTTGCTGATTCAGGCCGGCAGCAATTTTCAGGAATGAGGTCAGGGGCAGTTCGGCCCCCAGCCCGGCCGTAGCCGAATTTCCCCGACGCCAGATTACATCTCCGCTGAGATTAAACCGACCAAAGTCGTGCCAGTAACCTAATTGAATTTCCGGCAAAACATTGGTCGTTTCCAGTAGACCGATATCAGCCGGCAGGATATTGCGAACGACCACGCCAAAGATATCCCGCCGCCACTCATATTGTAATCCAGCATCCAGACTTACGGCCGACTTGCTTGATCCATAACGATTAAGATAGTCCTGGATATAATCATCCGGGCGATAATTCAGTTGTAAAATTTTTAATGTCACTCCCAGGTTCAGCCGGCTATTTTCTGACGGCAACGAAACCGCCGCCCCGGTTCCCAGCAGATAGGCAATTTCACTATAGGCCGGAGATTTCATTTGCCAGATACCCACGGACATTTTCCAGATATTGCCCGAAGTCAGTGGCCAGCCACCGACGGAGACATATTGCTGACTGAGGTCGGCTGAGATATATCCCGGAATATCATCACCGGCGGTTGGGGAGTCAAATAGATATTTCCGGTAGTTAAGAAAAATATGTTTTTCTTCCCGGCCAAGTCCAGCCGGATTGACCACCAGAAAGGAATCGCTCTGCGGACGGGCCACTCCACTATTTCCGACAATCAGGGTCCGGGGTGTTTCATTCAGGTTTTGAAACACCGCCCCGACTGGCAAACTAACAATAATAAGTATTGGCCAGATTAAAAAAAACTTTTTCATCGCAAAACCACACAACTACCGGTTAATTTTTTACCATCATATCTTAACTGGTATAGATAGACACCCGGCTCAACTATCTGGCCGGAACTATCCCGGCCATTCCAGATTGCCGAGTCGCCGGAATAAATTCTTTGCCCGTTGATATTATAAACATTAAACTTAATTTCCGTCGGTCTATAAGCAAAAATAAATTCCAGAAATTCTCCCCGGGCCGGAGCAAATACGCTGTGGGCTATCCGGGCAATCTTTTGTGCTTCGGCAGTTGCCGGCAAACTACCGGCCAGAATAGCCAGTCGTCCCAGGGCCTTAATCCTGGCCCGCAACCGACCGTTGTCTGAGTCCGCATCAAGTTTTTCCCAGAACCGGCCGTCAAAATACCAGAGAGAAAGTTGGCTGATATTATAATCACTCAGATGTCGCAAGACCAGAGTGGTTTCTGCCCCCAGGAAATATGGGGAATAGATTTTTTCTCCACGCTGCAGGCTGATTTCATAACCACAAACCAAACTGAGATTTTCCGGCAGGGCCGACCGGGCAACGGTATCCAGATCATTGTAACCAAAGGTTCTTATCCGCACCCGATCACCCGGCAGAAAATTTTCCCCGTCCAGATAACTGGAAAAATTCGTCTCATTATATTCATCCGGAATAATCATCTGTTCGGCCCGGTTCAGGATTATCTCGCTACTGATGGTTATTGAATAATAGTTGCCCGACAGCCGGGGTAAGGTGGTGGCACCCTCGGAATCAGTTGCCACAAAATAATAGTCCAGGTTGCCACTCGCATCCGGCATAGTCAGGTCATAATAGTAAGTATTACCCGAAGACAAAAGATTTATCTCCTGAAATTCCATTCGCTCACCACTGCGCCAGTAAAGTTTCGCGGTGCTCAGTGTCCGGTCCGAACTAAACTGGAGACGGCATTTTTTACCGGGATAACTGAAATTGGTCACGGCTTTATGACTCAACACCGGACCCGATAAAATAAAATGGGTGAGCTCGCTGCGACTGTTTTCGCCTTTCCGGGCTATTGTTACATAATAAGTAACATTCCGATTTAAATTTTCCAGATAGATTTCGTTTTCCGCGGTCTCGGTATAGTCCCCCTGAAGATTTTTTATCCGGGTTAAATCGGTAGAATGATAAACCTGATAAGTCGTGGACTCCCGGGTTCCGCGCTTATCCCAGATAATTTTTGCCCGATTATTTTCCGTCTCAATAGTTAAGTTGCGGGCAATTGTTGAACGATTATTGCCATTATCATAAACAAATGTCAGATAATTGGTCAGGGTATAACTACCGTACCAGACCGACGGAAAAGTATTCGCCTGGTCCGGCATTGCTTCGTGAGCACTGCCGTAATAACCATTTCCCTCATCAGTTCCGCCGTTCAGAGAAACAATAATCTTTATCACCCTTCCCTCTGCCGGCACTCCGCCAAAAAGCACCGTCCAGGGAATTGCCACTTCCACTTCCCGATAGACGCCGCCGTCGCTGTCGGGATTCCGCGGACTCTGGAGAAAAGTGGCCGGCTGCGCCTGCCAGACATTTTGGGCCGCCTGGTAGACATAATGGTATAGGCCCTGTCCGCCGGCACTTCCCTTAAACTCGGTCTGGTAGGAATGCCACTGAAACGATGGACGAAATCCCTCATCAAAATAATTGTTTTTCGCCCAGTACCAGCGCTTGTTGATGTCTTCGGGACTGCGCAAATCCGCCACCGAACTTACTCCACAGGTTCCGGTATCAATATAGACAATCAGGTGGTTGCCACTGCTCAAAACCGCCCCCAGACCAAAATAAAAATTGTCGCTATCCCAGGTAACCCCTAATTTATACAACTCATTAAAACTTCCCCATGGAGAATCGTTTTGCGAATCCAGCCAGACAATCTCATCATCACCCCACTCATTCATATTGCCATCAAGGGTAATGGTGTGGGGAGCACTGGCCAAAACATTCAGCAGGGCCCCGGAGAAAAACAACCAGAATAATAAATTTTTAAATAGACGCATCTTAAAATTTTGCCAGAAAACTAATCCGGCTGGTGTTACCCAGGCCGCCATAGGGAATAAAGGCATAATCCAGTTGATAGTTCAAAAATTTTATACCCAGGCCAAGAGTAAATTTAGACGCCTCATCCAGATAATCATCGTTAAACAAATCCTGAAGACGAAAACCGCCGCGGACAAATATCCAGTCATATATCCGGTATTCCAGACCACCATTTATTGCTGGTTGATAATCCAGCGGCCAGGCCAGCGAACTGGTCAGAATAAGTCTATCCCGCCAGCAATAACTAACGCCCGTGCGAATAATTACCGGCAAACTTTCGTTTACCTGGATAAACTTAACCGAGCCACCGAGATTGGCAATACTGAAACCAAATTGCCAGTTATTCTTCGCCAGCAACAACCCGGTATCCAGCGCCAGACCCGCAGCCTGATCAGTATCAATTTTTTCCTGAAGATATTTTAAACCCAGCCCAAAAGCCAGATCCGGTGAGTAAGGCCAGGCCAGGGCCAGCAGCAGCAAGCGGTTTTCCAATCCAAAACTTCCCCGGGATTCATAGCCCCACTGCTGGTTCAGGTCAATTCTCGTCCGTTCAATATTATAGGTATAGAGATAACCAGCGGCTCCGCCAATAAACACCTGATGGTATTGCTGGGAATAGGCCAGAACATCGTATTTTATATCCAGCAGATATTCCAGATGCTGGGCAAAGATGTTTTTGCCGACGGTATTGGCCAGCCCAGCCGGGTTCCAGTAAATTGTGGAAGCATCATCGGCCAGCGCTACTCCGCAATCACCCATGGCGGCCTGACGCGCCCCCCAGCCGATTTTTAAAAAGTTCAGGGAAGTTGTCCCGCCGGCAGCCCAGAGCGCAATTGGTCCCAGTCCAATTACCAGTAAGCAAAATATTTTCTTCATCGCACTATCGCCACTTTCCCTAAAAATTTATTTTTGCCCGCAGTCAACTTTTCGTCTTTGATTAAAACCAGATAAAGTCCACTGGCACAGTAATTCCCGTCATCATTTTTGCCATCCCAGCGCACCTCGCCGGTCAAATCCACTGGCAGATTATTATGCCGGACAATCTCGCCAGCGATATTATAGATATAAACCTCGGAGTTCAGGGTCAAATTTATCATCCGGATATACTCATAATCTGCCCCGGCCCCATATTCGCCATTTTCTAAAATTCCGTCGGTCGGCTTGAACGGATTGGGATAAATCACCACCCCGGACAAATCCTCGGCCGGCCGGGGAACACCAAACAGACCAAAAATAGACAAATGGTCAATACTAAAATTGACTGTCTGATTATTGCGGTTAATCTGCCCGGGGGTGTCTTTTAAGAGTCGCCAGAATTTTCCGGTTTCATTAAATACGGCTATTTGTAATTTGTCCACTGAAAAGGCTGGCTGACCGGCCAGCGGGTCAATCAAACCATCAGAGTCGGTATCCAGATAGCCATAGGGAAAAGAAATTTCCAGATTCCGGTTAAGTTTTCCTCCCTCAGCAAAATAATTTTTTCCATCCAGCCCGAAAATTTCTATCTGATAAAAGGGAACGATTGCCTCTTTATTCTGAATATCCGTTAGATATTGAATCCGACGGTCTTCTTTCTGACTGGCCGCCAGCAGGTTTTGATAAGTGGAGGTATCCAGCAGCAACTCCCGACCATTTTTAATTACCACCAGATAGTCCCGGGATGGAAAAGTTTTGGCGGGTATTTTGACCTGAAGTTGATAATTGCTAACCTGGTCACCGAGTGCGATACTTTTCTTGGTGACCACCTGTTCAAGTCGGGCATCAATCTTTTTGGGAGCCACCGCCAGGATATTCTGACTCAAACCCAAATAATTGCTTCCGGAAAACCTGGCCGCCACACTGAAGTAATATCCCGGACAATTGTCTCCGACATCAACCGTGACGAAATATTCTCTAACTCCCGAAAGATGGGCCCGGAATTTTCCCGCACACTTTGTTCGGTACCAATCGGCCAGGGTCTGAACCGGATAGGTGGCATAACTCAAAATATATTCGTAAATCGGCAGTTCCGCTGGCCCCGGCGCGGCCCGGAAATAAATGGTAATCTGTCCGGTGTCCGGACCGGGGATATAGGTAAAATCACTTATAGTTAACGGCCAGAGAGAATAAGCGGGAGCGAGGCCGGCAGTTTCCGGCGAAACCCGAATGGCTTCGGAATAATCCGTCGCTGGCGCAATTGTTTTTTCGGCCAGTCGGTAATAAAGGGTTGCTGCGGTTGCGGTGGTATCCAGGTAATAAAATGTATCCGGGCCAAGAACCGGGCTTACTGGTTCAAAACCAGCAGTTGCCGAATAACTGGAGCGTTCCACAAAAAATCCGGAGATAGTTGCGGTGGACTTCGGGTCAACCTTCCAGAAAAGTTCCACCCCGCTGGCCGAATAAAATCCGGCAAAGCCAACAATCCCTGGCGGTAAATTAACCACGGAAGTTGCCCCTGGAACTGACCAGACATCGTTTTGTTCCATCTCGGTATTGCTCAACAATAACTGCCGATTGGGCCCACCCAGATTTATGGGGATTTCCTTTTCCCAGACATCATTGTTCTTTACATAGCGATAACTTATTTTTCTCCCCAGCAAAAGATTGCTGTTGGCCGGGTCATAGACCGTCACCTTCCACTGACCCGCCGCAGTTTTTTCCAGAGGATATAAGGAGGGCAGCCAGGCCGGAGTAGTAAAATCACTGGCGAGATAAACATTTTTCACCTCATCCTGGCCATACATATCCAGAACAAATTTAATTCGCACTGGCTGGAATAACTGACCGGTATTTACAGCAATCACTACTGCCGAAGAGTAGCGGGGCGGCTGATACGCATCATAACTGCGAAAGGCATAGTAAACAGTTGCTCCAATCGGCAAACTATGGTCGGTAAAACTGGTTTCAAGCATATTGGAAAGATAAACCCATTGCCAGGTATCCGTGGAGAAAGTAACATTTTCGCTTGACCGCCAGATTTCTACCCCGCTATAATCCAGCAAATTATCATTTCCGAACTTTGGGCTGGCCCAGGACAGATTGATATTACAGACACTCGCCGAATCCAGCACCGGCACGGCAATCCCGGTCAGATTTTCCGGTGGCAGCGGACCATCGGCCCAGTTGTCCCAGACCGTCGTTCCTCCACTCAAAGGTACATAAATTGAACGATAGACCGGAGTTTTCTGGTCAAAATATTCAGTCCCGCCATATTTTGCTTTATACCAGTAATAATAGGTATTGCCGGGAATAAGATTTAAATCCCAGTAATAAGAAGTTGTGCCATCAGGTAAAATTTCAGTTTTCATTGTTGCCGAATCCAGAAAGACACTTAAGTCCTCGTTGCTGTAGTCGCCATAAATATATTTCGGATAACTGGAAAAATCACCCCTTTCTCCAGCCGGAATACCAATATCGGCAAAAAGGGTAACCAACCCCACAAGACCCAGAACCAGAATAATCATCGCCGCCTGGCGCTTCATCGCTTTAATTATCATTTTCTTCGGTTTTTTCATAGCCAGAACCAGAGAAATTTCCTTTTTGTCTTTACCCAGACCATTCGACCGCCAATTTTATTAAATTGACTATACTTATCACTTCCCTCCGGCGTCAACCAGACCAGATAGCCACTTTGCCGGACTTTCTTTAAGTCAATATCCTCTACCCGAAATCGCATCGGCACTGATACATCCGGCCGACAAAACTTCGCATTACTTGCCGCGGCTAAATTGACATCACCCTGACCAGGCGCACCCCGGTAGGCATCCGAAGCCACCAGAATATAATAATACTCGGTCCCGTTGTCAACGGAATTATCAATATAGCCAAAACAATAGCCCGGGGTAGAGGCAATAAGCGAATAGGGGCCAGCCGCTCCTTCGGATGAACGCAAAATCTGATAACACCCGCCAACGATTATATCAATCGCTTTGGCCTCTTCGGAATTTCCCCAGTAAGCATAAGGATAGCCCCAGCTCAAACTCACATAGCCATTTCCCGGACGGGCCCGAAAGTTAGTCGGCACAACCGGAGTGGAGGCCCAGTTACAATAGACAAAATAATTAGTTGTGCTGTCGGGAACTCGCAAATACCGTCGGGCACCGCCATCGCCAGCCCGAATGTAATAAACATTTCCCGTATCACTCACCGTCTCGGAAGAGACACTACCAATAAAGGCAATATCTTTTCCTGAAGCCGGAACCGCATCCCAGTAGGTGGTATTTGCTAAAAGCCCCGTCGGCGGTGAATTATCAGTCAGGGCAAAGAAGGCAAAGTTATACTCGCCGGGATATAAATCCACTTTTACCTGATAAGTTCCATCGCCAACCGGCACCATCTCGTAATAAGTGGTATATCTTCCGGATAAGTTCCAGGCCGAAATGCTCGTGCCGTCCTGGATATAAATCACTTTGCGCAATGTGCCCCACTGGGGACTTGCTCCGCCGCCGCCAATATCGGCACAAAGTGGTATAGCCCCCACAAGACCCAGAACCAGAATAATCACCGCCGCCTGGCGCTTCATCACTTTAATTATCATTTTCTTGCGCTCACATCAATAAGTACAACTACCGTTATATTTTCAAAAATATAACGCTTTAATCCATCATAACCCGCCTAACCCGTAATCGGCACTTAAGTGCCGACTACTTTCTGTCCAGTACATTTACTGGACGACTACCACCACCTTGTCATTCCGAGCCCTTTTTTATTGTCATTCCGAGGACGGAGGACGAGGAATCTTTCCCTGAAGCCGGAAAGATCCCTCGCTTCGCTCGGGATGACAACATTGTGCCCGAGGTGACAACGCTTCGCGCGGGATGACACAGGAAAATTGAGCCGGGCAGCACCAAGCAATACCAATTCCGATATCACCTAATTAAATAATACCAAATCAAGTTCAGCCAGACTATAACCTGACTAAATGACCAGCGGTTAATCTCGTCGGCTATAATTTAATTAACTACATCTGCTTCGGGATATAGCCAACAACCAATACTCCAGCCATCTTAAAGGGATAAATTCGGCCATCCTCATCAATCGGGGTCAGATACACAATACTTCCGGTCTGCGAGTGCTCGTCATCAATTTTTTCCACCTTAAAATAAACCGGAGTGGGATTT
>Ga0123519_10005922_pt1 | contig 19362 bp, 23 predicted proteins | sample YelNatPaOPRAMG02_FD_87396 | JGI IMG/M metagenome (GOLD analysis project Ga0123519, IMG submission 87396) | Hot spring microbial communities from Yellowstone National Park - Yellowstone National Park OP-RAMG-02 (version 2) | ecosystem: Environmental > Aquatic > Thermal springs > Hot (42-90C) ... | reverse complement strand
CAGACAATTCCACCGGCGGCTTATATTTATGGCCTTCCTTACGCGATCTATCAGAAATACAATATCCGGCGTTATGGATTTCATGGTTCATCTCATCAGTATGTGGCAACGCGGGCGGCCGAGATATTGAATCGGCCACTGACCGAACTGCGATTAATCACCTGCCATCTGGGAAACGGCTCCAGCATTACCGCAATTGCCGGCGGAAAATCAGTGGATACCTCTATGGGCTTTACTCCTTTAGAAGGTCTGGTGATGGGAACGCGCTGTGGGGATATTGACCCGGCAATTATTCCCCATATCCTGCGCTACGAGCATATTAGCCCGGACGCTCTTTATGACCTGCTGAACAAAAAAAGCGGAGTGCTGGGAATCTCGGGAATATCTAATGATATGCGGGCACTCCTCAAGGCCGAAAGTTCCGGAAACAGCCGGGCGAAACTGGCAATTGATGTTTTTTGTTATCGGATAAAAAAGTATATCGGCAGCTATCTGGCGGTGCTTAATGGCGCCGAGGCAATTGTTTTTACTGCCGGGATAGGGGAGAATTCGCCGACGGTGCGGGAAAGAAGTTGCCGGGATATGGAAAACTTAGGAATAGTCCTGGATAAGGAAAAAAATTTAAACACCATTGCCCGGGAGGGAATAATTTCTCACGAGAATTCGCCGATTAAGGTTCTGGTAATTCCCACCAATGAAGAATTGCTGATTGCCAGTGAGACCTATAAAATTTTGACCAATAAAAATTAATGAAAGGAGAGAAAAATGCCTAATCCCAAAAAAAAACATACGCCTTCGCGACGGGATATGCGACGGGCGGCCAACTGGAAACTGACCGCCGCCAACTTTCAGAAGTGTCCCAATTGCGGAGCGATTAAGTTGCCACATCAGGTCTGTCCGAAATGCGGCTTTTACAATGGTGAACTAATCCTGCCCCCGAAGACCAAAAAAGAAAAGAAAGAGACCGAGTAAAGCCCGATGAAAATTATTGTTGACGCATTCGGGGGAGATAACGCCCCGGAGGTGGTGGTGGCGGGAGCTCAGACCGTCGCCAACCCGGAAATAGAAATAATTCTGGTCGGTGATGAGAATAAACTCGGCAAACATCTTTCGCCGCATATTTCTGTCGTCAACGCCTCCGAGGTCATCGGTATGGATGAGTCCCCGGGCGCAGCAGTCCGTCAGAAAAAGAACTCCTCTATCAATGTCGGAATGCGTCTGCTGGCTGAGCATAAAGGTGAGGCCTTTTTCTCGGCGGGCAATTCCGGAGCAGTGATGGCTTCAGCCTTACTTCATCTGAAACGTTTGAACGGGGTAATCCGGCCGGCAATCGCGACAATCCTGCCAACCCAAAAAGATTTTTGTGTTTTGCTGGATGTCGGCGCTAATGTTGACTGTAAGCCGCAATACTTATATCAATTTGCTTTAATGGGTAAGATATATTACGAAGAGGTATTTGGCAAAAAAAACCCGCGAATCGGAATACTTTCCATCGGCGAAGAAGAAACCAAAGGAAATACCCTGACCCTGCAGGCAACCAGACTATTGCGCCAGACCAGTCTAAATTTTATCGGTAATGTTGAAGGTCGGGATATCCCGGCGGGAAATTGTGATGTGATTGTCTGTGATGGTTTTATCGGCAACATCATTCTGAAATTTGGCGAAGGAGTAGCCAAGATGATAATGAAACTGGTAAAAGATGCGATGCATCAACATCCACTCACCTGGGTTTCTCTGCCATTTTTGTGGGGAGCATTAAAAGATTTGCGCCGAAAGATTGATTACACTGAATATGGGGGAGCCCCCTTGCTGGGAGTGGACGGAATATGTCTCATCGGCCACGGTCGTTCCACTTCCAAAGCCATTGCCAGCGGAGTAAAGATGGCCGCCCAATTAACCCGACACAATATCCCGGAAAAAATCACTCAGATAATAAACCAATATCCAATATCGGAGAATAACAATGGACAGTAAAATTGGCATCCGGATAATGGCCACCGGCCGTTATTTCCCGGATAAAATTTTGACCAATCACGACCTGGAAAAAATGGTTGAGACCAGCGACGCCTGGATAACTGAACGCACCGGAATTAAACAACGCCGGATTGCCGAAAGTCATCAGGCCACCTCGGACCTGGCAACTGAAGCCGCCAGAATTGCTTTAAAGAAAGCCGCCATATCTGGCGAAGATCTGGACGGGATTATTGTCGCGACGATTACCCCGGATATGTTTTTTCCGTCAACCGCCTGTTTTGTCCAGAAAAATCTTGGGGCGAAAAAGTCCTTTGCCTTTGATTTAAGTGCGGCCTGCAGCGGGTTTATCTATTCGCTGGGGGTGGCCGCCGGACTTATCCGCAATGAGGTTGCTCGCTATATTCTGGTTATCGGGGCCGAGACCCTTTCCAGATTCACCGACTGGCAGGACCGCAATACCTGCGTGCTTTTTGGTGACGCCGCCGGCGCAATGGTCCTCGGTCCGAACTATGATGATGATAGTTTGCTGTCTCTCTATCTGCGGGCGGATGGTTCATATCACAATTTACTTTATATGCCCGGTGGCGCTTCCCGCAACCCGGCAACCCCGCAAACTGTATCCAGCCGTCTCCATTATATGAAAATGGAAGGTCGGGAGGTTTTTAAAGTAGCCGTAACCAAAATGGAGGAAGCCGCGGAAAAGGCATTGGAACTGGCCAACTTAAAAAGTTCGGATATCGCTCTGCTGATTCCCCATCAGGCCAATATGCGGATTATTGAAGCATTAATTAAAAGATTTGGCTTTCCCCGGGAAAAAGTAGCAATAAATCTTGACCGCTATGGAAATACTTCGGCGGCCACAATCATCACGGCCCTGGATGAAGCAATTGAGCAAAAACGGGTAAAACATGGGGATAAAGTGCTGATGGCCGCCTTTGGCGGTGGTTTTACCTGGGCGGGTGCGGTGATAAAATTATGAACAAAAAAATCGCTTTGTTGTTCCCCGGACAGGGTTCGCAATATCCGGGTATGGGACGGGAACTGGCCGAAAAATATCCGCCGGTCGGCAATATCTTTCGGGAGGCCGATCAGCGACTTGGCTTTGAGTTGAGTAAGATTATCTTTGAAGGTCCGGAAGAAACTTTGCGGAAAACCGAATATACTCAACTGGCAATTTTTGTAACTTCTCTGGCTATCTGGGAAATAGTCAAGCAACGAATACCTTTGTCCGAAAACAATCTTTATGCCGCTGGCCATTCCCTGGGTGAATACAGCGCGCTGGCAGTGGCCGGAGCATTTTCTTTGAAAGATGGACTGGAACTGGTGCGGGCCAGAGGGGAATATATCGCCCGGGCCTCGGCAAAAAATCCCGGCGGATTGACCGCTATTCTCGGCCTGGAAAAAGAAAAGGTAATGGAACTCTGCGAAAAGGTAAAAATGGAAACTGGCCAAACATGCGAGCCGGTAAATTTCAACACCCCGAAACAGATAGTAGTGGCCGGGACCGAAAAATCTCTGGCCACTCTGGCAGTTAAAGCCAGAGAATATGGGGCAAGAAAAACGGTCCGGTTAAATGTCTCTGGACCTTTTCATTCGTCATTGATGAATATGGCTTCAGAGTTGATGGCAGAAAAACTTAAAGATTTCACTTTCTCGCCGTTAAAATTCCCGGTGATTACCAACTGCGATGCTGGAATTGTTCGGGATTCGGCCGAAGTAAAAGAAAAACTCATTCAGCAGATTAATCACCCGGTCCGCTGGACGGAGACAATTGAGATTTGCGGTCGGGAAGGAGTAGAAATATTTCTGGAAATAGGCCCAAAAAATGTTCTCAGTGGTTTAGTATCCCAGATTGACCGGACCCGGACAGTTTACAACATTGAAAATGAGAAAACGCTGGCAGCGGCAATTGAGGTATTGACATAGCAAAAATTATTTGCTATTAAGTGAAAGAATTTTCGGAGAATAGAATGATAAAAATTGATTTAAGTGGAAAAGTCGCAATCGTAACCGGCGGCGCTCAGGGAATTGGTCGCTCTATTGCGGAGGTGCTGGCCAGTGCCGGAGCCAATGTGGTTATTTCCGATGTAAACATTTCTCTGGCTGAAGAGACTGCCCGGGAAATTGCCGCTAAATCCGCCAAAGAGATAGTGGCAGTTGGCGGCGATGTCGCCAGTTATTCTGATTGTGAGAAAATAGTTCAGACGACACTGGAAAAATTTGCTAAAATAGACATTTTAGTGAATAATGCGGGGATAACCCGGGACAATTTAATTTTACGGATGAGTGACGGCGAATGGGATGCGGTTTTGAATGTAAACCTTAAAGGAGCTTTTAATTGTATTAAGGCGACAAGCAAGGTGATGATAAAACAGCGGCAGGGCAAGATTATCAATATTGCCTCAGTAGTCGGACTTATGGGGAATGCCGGTCAGGCCAATTATTCGGCTTCTAAAGGTGGCCTGATTGCTTTAACCAAGACCGCGGCCCGGGAACTGGCCAGTCGCAATATCACGGTCAATGCGATTGCCCCGGGATACATTCAGACGAAAATGACCGAAGCCCTTTCCGAAGATGCCCGGCAGAAATTAGTGGCCTTAATTCCACTCAATCGTCTGGGAACGCCCGAAGATATTGCCCGGACAGTACTCTTTCTCTCTTCCCCACTGGCCGACTATATTACCGGTCAGGTCATCTCGGTCAACGGCGGAATGTATATGTAGCCGACACTTAAGTGTCAAAACTAAAAAGGAGGTAGGAGCAATGACTCAGGACATTGAAGCCAAGGTAAAGGAGATTATCGTGGAACAACTGGGAGTGGATCCAGCCGAAGTAACCCCCAATGCTTCCTTTGTTAATGACCTCGGTGCCGATTCTCTGGATACCGTAGAACTGGTAATGGCTCTGGAAGAAAAATTTAATATCCAGATACCGGAAGAAGAAGCGGAAAAAATCCAGACAGTTGGCCAGGCAATTGAATACATAAAGACCCATCAGAAGTAATCCCAGTTATCAAAAAAATATGAAGAAACGAGTAGTAATAACCGGGATGGGTGTGGTTACGCCCATTGGCATCGGACTGAAAGACTATAGCCAGGCATTGCGACAGGGAGTTTCCGGGGCAACGACAATTACTCACTTTGATGTTTCCCAGTATCCGACGAAATTTGCCGGCCTGGTCAAAGGATTTAAACCCGAGGACTATATTGATGCGAAAAAACTCCGACGCCAGGCCCGATTTACCCAGTTCGCTCTGGCGGCTACCAGAATGGCTCTGGAACAGTCCGGACTGGATTTACAAAAAGAGGACCTTTCCCGGATTGGCGCAATCACCGGTACCGGTATTGGTGGTCTGGATATAATTGAACAGGAACACCGAAACCTTCTGGAAAAAGGACCGCGACGGGTTAGCCCATTTCTTATCCCGATGATTATCACTAATATCGTTCCCGGTGAGATTGCTATTGCCTACGGATTTACCGGCCCAAACTTTGCGGTCTCTTCGGCCTGTGCCTCTTCCAACCATGCAATTGGTGAAGCCCTGCGGGCCCTGCGCTACGGCGATGCTGATGTGATGATAACCGGTGGGACGGAGGCCGCCGTCACTCCTCTCGGGCTGGCGGGGTTCTGCACTATCCGGGCGCTTTCCACCCGCAATGATTCTCCCGAGACAGCCTCCCGTCCATTCTCCAAAAGTCGCGATGGATTTGTGATGGGCGAAGGGGCTGGTATCATAATCCTGGAAACACTGGAACACGCCCTGGCCCGGGGAGCAAAAATTTTAGCCGAACTTGCTGGCTACGGGGCTTCTGATGATGCTTATCATATCACGGCCCCGGAACCGACTGGCAAAGCGGCGGTTCAGGCAATAGAATCTGCCCTGAAAGATGCTGAGGTCAGCCCGCAAGAAGTAAATTATATCAATGCTCATGGAACTTCCACCGAATATAATGATAAAACCGAAACAGCCGTCATCAAAGAAGTTTTCGGTGAACGGGCCTATAAAATTCCCATATCTTCAACAAAATCAATGACCGGACATCTACTGGGTGCTGCCGGAGCAGTTGAGTTAATTGCTACGGTCTTACAAATAAACGAAGGATTTATTCATCCGACGATAAATTACACTGACCCCGACCCGGAGTGCGATCTGGACTATGTGCCGAACAAAGCCCGCGAGGCGAATATTCAGGTGGCGATTTCCAACTCCCTGGGATTCGGTGGACATAACTCAGTGCTGGTCGTAAAGAAATATAATGGTTGAGTCCGGGCTAACTGAGCTTATTCAAAGTATCTGCGGAACAAGTATAACCGACTCCGGAGTCTTAACCAGGGCAACAACCCATCGTTCCTGGGCGGTAGAAAATAACTTTAACGGCGACTATGAACGGCTGGAGTTTCTGGGCGATACAATTCTGGCGATGGTGGTGGTCAATTATATTTTCCAGCGGTTTCCCGAGGCGGGCGAAGATTATCTATCCCGCTTGAAATCGCATCTGGTTTCCCGGCAGACGATATTGCGCTGGGCCAGAAAAATTCAACTGGCCAATTTTATCCGGCTGGGCTCAGCCGAGGAATGTTCGGGTGGCCGGACCAAACCGAGCATAATCGTAGATACATTTGAGGCGGTTATCGGTGCGCTTTATTTACAGGGCGGACTGGATTTAGCGAGAAAGTTTATAGAATACTTTTTAAGTCAGGAAAATTTTTCTTTAATCAATGACCCGAAAAGTCGTCTCCAGGAACTGGCTCAGGCCAGATTTAACTGCTTGCCGGTCTATAACCTGTTGTCGGCCGAAGGACCGGAACATCAAAAGACATTCCGGGTAGAAGTAAAGATAGACGATAAAATATTCGGAGTTGGCCAGGGTAACACTAAAAAGGAAGCGGAAAAATCGGCGGCCCAGGATGCCTTAAACAAAGTCAAGCAAACTTAAATACTTTTGCTGGAGGAAGTATGGAATATTTTTTAAGCGATGAACAAAAGATGATGGTAGAACTGGCTAAAAAGATTGCCACGGAAAAAATTAAGCCGGTCCGCGAACATTATGACGAGACCGAAGAATTTCCCTCGGAGATTGTCAAAGAACTGGCTCAGGCAGATTTGTGTGGTGTCTATATCCCCCAGGAATATGGCGGTTTCGGCGGCGGGGTTTTTGAACTGGTTTTGATAGTGGAGGAACTCTGCAAAGTGGACGGAGGTATTGCTCTGGCTCTGGCGGCAACTGCTCTTGGAACATTTCCAATACTCCTATATGGAACCGAAGAACAAAAAAGGAAGTATTTGCCGGATATTGCCGCCGGGAAAAAATTAGCCGCCTTTGGTTTGACCGAACCATCTGCCGGCAGTGATGCCACGGCCATGAAGACAACCGCCAAAAAAGATGGGGATTTTTATATTCTCAACGGGACAAAGTGTTTTATTACTAATGCTGGCGAAGCCGAGATTTATACGGTTTTTGCCAAGACTGCACCGGAACGGGGCGCCCGGGGAATTTCCGCCTTTATTCTGGAAAAGGGCATGCCGGGATTTGAGTTCGGGAAAAAGGAAAAGAAAATGGGGATTCGGGCCTCGGCAACCCGGGAATTGATTTTTAACAACTGTCGGGTGCCAAAAGAAAATCTGCTGGGTAAAGAAGGACTGGGATTGGTGGTAGCCCAGTCAACCCTGGACGCATCCCGGCCCGGGGTAGCGGCTCAGGCGCTGGGGATTGCCGCCGGGGCGCTGGAAGAAGCCCTGCAATACAGTCGCACCCGCGAGCAATTCGGTCAACCAATCTGCTCTTTTCAGGCAATTCAACATATGCTGGCCGATATGGCAACTGAGGTGGAAGCCGCCCGCTGTCTGGTTTATCAAACCGCCCGGATGATGGATGCCAACAAAGGAAAAAGGACAACCAAAGAATCAGCCATGGCCAAACTTTTTGCCAGTGAGGTGGCAATGCGGGTAACCACGAATGCCGTTCAGATTCTCGGCGGCTATGGTTATATCCGGGAATATCCGGTAGAAAAAATGATGCGCGACGCCAAAATTACTCAGATATATGAAGGAACCAGCCAGATTCAGCGCAATGAAATTGCTCTGGCTTTAATTAAGGAAACGGCAGCAAAAAAATGAACTTTATTGTTTGTATCAAACAGGTACCGAATACCACCAACGTTCAGATTGACCCAAAGACCGGAACCCTGAAACGCGAAGGGGTGGAGTCAATCATCAATCCGTTTGATGAATATGCTATTGAAGAAGGTATCCGCCTGAAAGAACGTCTGGGGGGAAAGACCACCGTTATTACTATGGGCCCGCCCCAGGCGGAAAGTGCTTTGCGCGAGGCCTTATCCCGGGGAATAGATGAAGCAATTTTAATCAGTGACCGGGCCTTTGCCGGAGCCGATACTCTAGCTACTTCCTATACCCTTGCCCGGGCAATAAAAACAATCGGTCAATATGATTTGATTATCTGCGGAAAACAGGCCTCTGACGGTGATACTGCCCAGGTCGGGCCGGGCATTGCCGAGGCACTGGATATACCACATCTGGCTTATGTCCGGAAAATAATCTCAATTGATTCCACCGCCATTACTGCCGAGCGAATGATGGAAGATGGCGCCGATGTCATTCAGATGCCGCTGCCGGCATTAATCACCGTGGTAAAAGAAATAAATACCCCGCGTCTGCCATCCTTGCGGGCAATGATGAATGCCAGAAAAGCCAAAATTGCGGTCTGGAATGCTGAGACAATCAAAGCGGAAAAAGACCGGATTGGTTTGACCGGTTCGCCAACTATGGTTCAGAAGGTTTTTAGCCCGCCGCCACGGCCGAGTGGAGAAAAATTGCTCGGCACTCCGGAGGAAATGTCCCGGACACTGGTTGCTAAATTGCGGGATTTGAAGTTGATTTAAACGAATGAATTCAGTTAACGGAATAAAAAATGAACAAGATTGAAGTTATCCCGGAAAAATGTATTGGTTGCCTGCTCTGCCTGAAAAGTTGTCCCTATGGGGCAATAACAATGGTGGAGCGACCGGACCATCCCCGCAAACTTAAACTGGCAGTAATTGACCTGCACAAATGTAGTTATTGCGGGGCCTGTGTAGATGCCTGTAAAAAATATCAGGCGATTACTCTGATTAAAGAGGAGCCAATCGTTTTAAGTACTAACAAAGACGAATACCGGGGAGTCTGGGTTTACGGCGAACAGCGCCACGGGGAAATTTCTCCGGTGGTTTTTGAACTCCTTGGAGAGGCCAGGCATCTGGCGGATAAACTTTCGGTGCCACTTTCGGCAGTTCTGCTTGGATATAAAATTTCTTCGCAGGCACCAATCCTGATTGAATACGGCGCTGACCGGGTCTATGTCTATGACCATGAGATATTAAAAGAGTTTCTGGATGACCCTTACAGCGAGTTGCTGGCTCAGTTAATTGGTGAGGAAAAACCGGAAATTGTTCTGATGGGCGCGACTAATATCGGCCGCTCATTTGCCAGTCGGGTAGCCGCCAAGATTAAAACCGGACTTACCGCGGATTGCACCGGACTGGATATTGACCCCCGGACCCGCAATCTTCTCCAGACCCGTCCGGCATTCGGCGGCAACATTATGGCCACGATTATTTGCGACCGGCATCGGCCACAGATGGCGACTGTCCGGCACAAAGTGTTTAAGCCGGCCCGGAGACAACCGGAAAGAAAAGGAGAGATAATCACTAAATCGGTTGACTCATCTAAACTTATCAACCGGGTAAAATTTCTGGAGTTTATCAAAGATATCTCCGCCAGAGTCAACCTGGCTGATGCGGATATAATCTGTTCCGGTGGCCGGGGGCTGGGAAAGGCCGAAGGTTTTAAACTTATTGAAGAACTGGCTCTAACCCTTGGTGGCGCAGTCGGGGCCAGCCGGGCGGCGGTGGATGCCGGCTGGATACCTTATTCCCATCAGGTTGGTCAAACCGGCCGGACGGTGTCTCCAAAAATATACTTCGCCTGCGGCATCTCCGGACAGATTCAACATCTCGTTGGGATGGGTTCTTCGGAAATTATTGTGGCGATTAACACCGACCCGAATGCCCCGATGATGAAGATTGCCACCTTTGCTCTGGAAGGCGACCTTTATGAAATAATTCCGGCAATTATCCGGGAAGTCAAATTAGCCCGGGGTCAAACACCTTAAAATAAAAAATGGATAAGAGCCGCACCCGACATCATTATTATCTGCCCCAAAACAACCTGGCTGCATTTATCTTAAATGTCTTACGGGAGTATTCTATCTATGGCCCGGTTCTTCAGGGTGAGGATTATCACTGGGAAAAAATAACCGTTCGCAATATCAATAATCTCACCATCGGCAAATACCGGACGCTGGAGCCGGTAAAACAGTTCTTTTTTCCTCCCCGGGAAAAAATCGGGCATATCCGTCAGATAAAAACCGCAATTATTGGATTAAAAAACTGCGACCTGCATTTGTTAAAAACTGCTGATAGTATCTTTTTGAAAGGGGTGGGCGAAGATGAAAATTACCGCCAGCGTCGGGCCAATACAATTATCATCAGTGCTGATTGTAGCGGAATCCGCCCAAGTTGCTTTTGTACTAAAATGAATCTTTGGCCCTATCCAGAGGATGGCTTTGATATCAACATCTCGCCAACTTCAGCCGGATATCTGCTGGAGGTGGCCAGCGCTGCCGGTCAGAAAATAATTGAATATTGCGGTTCGCTTTTACAGGCCGATGTCAGTCCTTTTCTGGTTGAACAAAAAAACAATCGCCAGAAAATTATTGCCGCAGTAGAAAAGAATAATTCGGAATTTAACTGGAGCGATGTTTCCGGCCTTATTGCCAGATCCTATGACAGCCCACACTGGAAGGAAATTGCCGAGACCTGTGTGGAATGTGATGGTTGTCGCTGGGCCTGTGGCAGTTGTTATTGCTTTTTGCTCGGCGAAGGACAAAAATCATTTTCTAAAGTCCGCAGCTGGGATTCATGTCAATCCATCGGCTATGGCCGGGTGGCGGGCGGGGCTAATCCCCGAAAATATCGCTGGGAACGCCTGCGTAATTATTATCTCTGTAAATTACTTTATCGCTTTCAAAACTTCGGACTTCTGGCCTGTTCAGGCTGCGGCCGCTGTATTGAGACCTGTCCGGGAAAAATTGATATCCGGCAAACATTACAAAAAATTTTTAAGGAACAAAAATGACCATTTACACCCCGATACCAGCAGTAGTAGAAAAAATTATTGAGGAGACACCAAATATCAAGACATTTGTTCTCCGGCCTTCAATGACTTTTCGGTTTGCGACCGGACAGTTTATTGAGTTAACCTATCCCCGGCTGGGCGAGGCTCCTTTCACTCCTTCCTCTTCGCCTTTTGAGACCGAAACGATTGAAGTAACAATTATGCGGGCCGGACTTATCACCAGTAAACTTCATCAACTGCGGGGAGGAGAAACCCTGGGAATTCGTGGACCCTTTGGGCGCGGCTATCCCATAGAACAATTTGCCGGAAAAGAAGTAGTAATTGTCGGTGGCGGGGTCGGGATGGCGCCCTTACGCTCGTTGCTTTTAACCCTGATTTCCGATATCAAAAAATACAAAAAAGTTCATCTGGCCTATGGGGCCAAAACTCCGCTGGATATTGTCTATAAATACCAGTTCCCGGAGTGGAAAAAAATTCCTCAGTTGAATATCCAGCGCAGTGTTGACACCTGTCCGGCTGGCCAATGGGATGAGACAATCGGACTGGTGACCTGTCTGCTGGACCAGATAAAGGTGAATGACATCAACAATACCGTGGTGGTGGTTTGCGGACCGCCGATAATGATGAAATTTTGCGTGAAAAAAATTCTCGGGTTGGGCTTCAGTCCGAATCAGTTATATCTTTCAATGGAAGCCAATATGTCCTGCGGTGTCGGGAAATGCGGTCATTGCCAGTTGGGCCCTTATTTTATCTGTAAAGATGGTCCGGTTTTTACCTATGAACAGATTAAGGATATTCCCGAATTGTTTGTCTAACCGGAGGTAAAGATGGATAAAATTATTTGTCCGAAATGTCAGACCGAAAATTTGGCTTCGGCCCGCTATTGTTCTAATTGCGGAAACAAACTAAAAACCGAAGTTCTCCATGCGGTCGGACAATATGACGAATCCCTGACCGCCGCCCGCCAGCGATATGAACGGGCGATTGAAACCGACCCCAATAACCCGGAAAATTACCGTAACCTGGCCAATGTCTATTTTCATCTGGCCAAATTATCCGAAGCGGCCAGATATTATGAAAAAGCCATTGAACTTGACCCCCAGTATGCCCTGGCCTATTATGAACTGGGTTCGGTGTATTATCGCCAGGCCCAGTTGTCGCGGGCGGCCCAGTCCTATGAGAAGGCCCTGGCAATTGATTCTAATCTTCATCTGGCTTATTACCGTCTGGGAACGATTTATTATTTTCAGGGCAACATTGACAAGGCAATTGAAAACTTTCGCCGGGCCCTGGAAAAAAATCCGGAAATGGCCATCATCCATTATCACCTGGCTCTGGCCCTGGCCCGACGGGGACTGGTCAATGAGACTATCGCTGAGTTTAATGAAGTTCTCAAGATTGATCCGGAAATGGCCGCGGCCCATTACCATATTGGCGTCGCCTATGTCCATAAAGGTGAGATAGATTCGGCAATCAAACATTTTCAAAAGGCAATTGAACTTGACCCGAATGACCAGCAATCCCGAACAAATCTGGAAACATTGCGGGAGTGGCGAGGGAAATTCTTCTGATGAAAAGATTGGTAGTTAATCTGGAACTATGTTACCAATGCCACCAGTGCGTGGCTGACTGTTCCTATTATTATCATCGCGGTAAAAACAACGGAATTGAACGAGCCCTGGCCAAAGGCGCTCAGTTGGTGGTCTGTCGCCGGTGCCAGGAGGCATTCTGCGTCAATTCCTGTCCCAATAAGGCCCTGAGCAAGCGGCCAGGCGACGGATTATTATTGCGGGAATTACTGCTCTGTACTTCCTGTAAAACCTGCTCGCTGGCCTGTCCCTTCGGGGTGATTACCGACGATATTCTCGCCTATCAGACCACTGGTTGCGATTGGTGTTTAGGCCGGGCCAATGGCGATGTCCCACTTTGCGTTAAAACCTGTCCGCAGCAGGCACTCAGTTATGAAGAAGTTCAGGAAGATGAACAAAAAAATATCTATGTGATAAATGAATATCTGGCGGTCAAGGCAATAAAATGGTCCAAATAGGTAAAATATTATTTTACTATCTCGTATTTCCCGGTTTTCTTACCCTGACCTCAATCGCCTTAGTCTTTTCCTGGCTGGACCGGAAAATTACTGCCCGGCTCCAGTGGCGAAAAGGCCCGCCATTCTTTCAACCATATTATGATTTAAAAAAACTCTTTCAAAAAGAAATTATTATTCCCGAAAATTCGCCGTCGCCAATTTTGTTTTTACTATCGCCACTCCTGGCCCTGATTTCGGTTTCTCTGGCCGGAACAATTCTGGCGGTGAGTGTTGTTTTTCCCTCGCAGTCATTGGTTGGTGATATAATTGTCTTTCTTTATTTTCTGGTTTTGCCGCAGGTCCTGGTCATTGTCGGCGCACTGGCCTCAGTCAATCCTTATGCAAGTATCGGCGCCAGCCGGGAATTAAAATTAATCCTGAGTTATGAACTGCCCTTCCTGATAATTATTCTCGGACGATTACTTTCGGCCAGGTCGCTAAATATCGCCACTCTTTTAGTATCTCCGCCGGCCGGATTTATTTCCCAGATTTTGTTTATTCTGGTGGGAATAATTGTTGTCGCCGCCAAATCGGGAATTGTACCCTTTGATATTGCCGAAGCCGAAACGGAACTGGCCGGTGGTATTTTTATAGAATACTCCGGTCCGCTGCTGGCGCTCTTTAAACTTTCCCGGATGATTATGACTATCATCCTTATTTTATTCACCTCAACCGTAATCTGGCCGGGCAATGGACTTTTTGCAGTCATCGGCAAATTTTTGCTAATATCAATTATTCTGATTATTATTCGGAATACCAATCCCCGTTTGCGGATTGACCAGATTATGCGCTTCTTCTGGTTTACTGTTTCCGGGCTGGCAATTTTAGGATTTTTACTGGCCCTAAAAGGATTATAGATGGCGATAAAAGATATTACTCGTTCCCTATTTGTTTTCCACGCGGCTTTGAGTCCGTGTAACAATTGCGACATTGAGATTCTGGATGCCCTGACCCCGCGCTATGACCTGGAGCGGTTCGGGATTCAACTGGTCGGTAGTGTCCGCCATGCCGATGTCTTACTGGTAACCGGAATACCCAACAGGAAATCCATTGAGCGGTTTTTGCGGATTTACTCCCAGGCGCCCAAACCCTGTCTGGTGGTGGCCGTCGGCACCTGTCCCGCCGGACTGGGAATATTTCACGATTCTTACAATGTGGAAAAACCTTTTGACCAGTATGTCAAGGTTGATGCTTATATTCCGGGATGTCCGCCAAAACCGGAAGCGATTATCGCCGGGATAGTTAAATTGATTAAGGTCTTACGCGGAGAAAAATAAATGGAAGAAAAATACGCAGTGTTAAAAAATTTACAAAACAAGTTCGGCGAAAAAATAAAAAATATCTTCTGGAAAAATGAGCGGCGGATTTATCTGGAAGTGGAGTTGACCGATTTGCCGGCGGTTGCCCAGTTTTTATTCTTCAATCAGGGCTTAAGATTTGCCACCGCCAGCGGGATAGATACCCGCCAGGCAATAGAAATACTCTATCATTTTAGCGACGACAAAACCGGAAAAATTATTACCGTAAGGATCTATCTGAGAGATAAAAATAAACCCGAGGTCGCTTCGCTGGCCCCTTACTTTAAAGCTGCCGAGTGGATTGAGCGAGAGATTCACGAAATGCTTGGAGTAAACTTTATCGGGCATCCCAACCTGTCCCATCTGCTTTTGCGCTCCGACTGGCCAGAAGGAAATTGCCCATTAAGGCAGGACAAAAACCATGAGTGAAAATCCCAGAAAAGAAACGGTAATCCCGGTTGGCCCTTATCATCCGCTACAGGAAGAGCCGGAATTTTTCCGCCTGCATGTGGACGGTGAAAAGGTTACCAAACTGGATATTGAGATTGGCTACAATCACCGGGGGATTGAAAAAATATCGGAGAGCCGCCACTTTGACCAGGTAACATTTCTGGTGGAAAGAATCTGCGGAATTTGTTCAACCAGCCATCCCTTTGCCTATGTCAATGCTATGGAAGATTTAGCCCAAATAGAAATCCCCGAGCGGGCCAAATATATTCGAACCGTAATTGGTGAGATGGAGCGGATTCACAGTCATCTTCTCTGGCTGGGGCTGGCCGGCCATTTTATCGGCTATAACACGGTCTGGATGTGGTCGTGGAAGTATCGGGAGCCGGTGCTGGATATTTTAGAAAAAATTACCGGAAACCGTCAGCACTATGCCATGTTTAAAATCGGCGGTGTTCGTCGGGACATAAAAAAAGAAGATATTCCGGAAATCCAGCAGAGGATGGATGAGTTGGTCCCGGGGCTGGATTTATTTGCCCGAGCCGTTGAGGATGACCCGGTGATTCAGGCGCGAACCAGAGGCGTCGGGATATTAACCAAAGATGATGTTATCAACTATTGTGCGCTGGGTCCGACGGCCCGGGCCAGCGGGCTGGATATTGATGTCCGGCGCGATGACCCGTATGCGGCCTATCCCCTGATTGACTGGAAAGTAATCGTTCTGGAAGACGGCGATGTTTACGCCAAAATTTTAGTGCGGGTTTGGGAAATGTATGAGTCAGTAAAAATCATCAAGCAATGCCTGAAAGTGCTGGAAAAAATATCCGGACCAATTGAGATTGAGGTAAAAAATATCCCGCCGGGAGAAGGAATTGGTCGCCATGAAGCGCCGCGGGGTGAGGTATTCCACTATGTCCGCAGCGATGGAACCAACCGGCCGGTCCGTCATAAAATTCGCGCTCCCAGTTATATGAATGTCTTTACCAATGAAAAATCGGTCCCGGGGGGAACAATCTCGGATGCCCTGATTACCCTGGGCGCGGTGGATCCGTGCTATTGTTGTACCGAGCGAGTACAGGTGGTGCGAAATAATAATCTGGAGCATTTTCTGGAAAATGATTTACTGAAATTGTCGGTGGAAAAAACTAATAACCTGCGAAAACATCTTACTAAAAATGGATAAACTGATAGTTGACTTTTTCAATATTATTCAGCTTGATACTTTCGGAATTTTTACGGTTTTACTGATAAATTTATTTTCTCTTTTAATCGCCCTTTATTCTATCGGCTTTCTCCCGCAAAATTTTGACCGGAAAAAATATTATTTTTATTTCGTTCTGACCGTCCTGGCGGCCAATCTGACCGCGGTTGCCGATAATTTGATTTTCTTTCTGGTTGTCTGGGGATTTCTTGGCTTTACTTTTTACGGAATGATTAATACTCAACCGGAAGGAAACAGCGCGGCCAAAAAAACCTTTATTATTCTCGGCGCCAGTGATGCTCTCTTAATTCTCGGGGTTCTCCTGCTTCCGGCCAATACCACCATTGTGACCGGCCACCCAATAGTTATGGACCGAACCCTTTTGTATATCAGTTTCTGGTGTCTGGCAGTTGCCGCCCTGGCCAAAGCCGGAGCATTTCCAGTTCATACCTGGGTGCCGGAGGTAGCGGAACATGGCCCTCTGCCGGTGGCGGCATTTATGCCAGCGGCTCTGGATAAAATTTTAGGGATATATCTACTGGTCCGGCTGACCCAGAATATTTTTGTTGTCGATTCAATCACTCGCCTTTTCCTGTTACTTTTCGGGGCAATCACCATAATTGCGGCGGTGATGATGGCCCTTATCCAGCATAACTTTAAAAAACTTCTGGGCTACCATGCGGTCAGCCAGGTGGGCTATATGATTTTAGGAATTGCCTCCGGCTCGGTTATCGGGCTGGTCGGCGGAGTAATGCATATGCTCAACAACGCAATTTATAAAACCTCTCTCTTTTTAACTGCCGGCAATGTGGAAAAAAATTGTCAGACAACTGAACTGAATGAACTTGGCGGCCTGGCCAAAAAAATGCCTTTGACCTTTATCTCGTTTTTATTATCGGCTCTGGCGATTTCCGGAATGCCACCCCTGAACGGCTTTGTTTCCAAATGGCTAATCTATCAGGGACTGCTGACTGGATTCAGGAATGGCTCGGCCCTGGTTCAGTTTATCCTGGCCCTGTTCATTCTGGCGGCGATGTTTGGCTCGGCCCTGACCCTGGCCTCTTTTATGAAACTTGCTCAGGCAGCTTTCTTCGGACCAGGGCAATGGCCAAAAGACAAAAAATTCAGCAAAAATTTCTTCCGGGAATTTCCACCTCTAATCCTGGCGATTCTCTGCGTGGCAATTGGTCTTGGCTATCAACAGTTATTAATCGGGATTTTTCAGCCGATATTTCCTTCGTTCAATTTAAGTTCGCTCTGGCAGCCGGCAATAGCCTGGTTGCTGATACTTTTCGGACTGTTGCTGGGGATTATTTTTTATGCCGGTTATAAAAAAGAACCGGGAAAAATCGGTGGGCGGCGCAGCCCGGTATTTGTCGGCGGCGAGATTCCGGATGAATCCGAACGGGTGACTGGTCAGGACTTTTATCTGACGGTAAAAGAACTGCCGCTAATCCGGAGTTTCTATCAACTGGCTGAGAAGAAATTGTTTGATATCTACGAAATAAAGGTGGCTTTAACCCTAACCCTGGGAAAAATACTTTCCTGGTTACACTCCGGGCTTCTGCATACTTATGTCGCCTGGTGTATTCTGGGAACAATTTTGCTATTATTTTTATTGCGATGACCATTTTTATAATTCTCTTGCTGATTATGATTGTCGGGGCGCTGGTTGCGACCTATGTCCGGGATTTGCTCTCGGCGGTGGTCTCGCTGGGCATAGTTGGTTTAACCCAGTCGGTAACTATGCTTCTGCTGGGCGCGCCTGATCTGGCAATTGTTCAACTGGTGGTAGAAATTTTAACCCTGATAATTTTAATCCGGGCAACCATCAGCAAGGATATTTCGGCCAGAGTAAATGGACCGCGGGAATTTCTGGTGGCGGCAACTGGGATTTTTTTCGTCCTCAGTTTTTTGTTAATCAGTTATCACGGGTTAAGACATGTTTCGGCGTTTGGCCATCCGGCAATGCGAATCTCCCACGATTATCTCCAGCAAGGTCTGGCTCAAACCGGTGCGGCCAATATTGTCTCAGCCATAATTTTGAACTATCGGGCTTTTGACACTTTAGGCGAAGCCACAATTCTGTTCGCGGCGGTAATCGGCGTTTATACAGTACTGCGCGAGGTTGGCCGGAAAAAATCCGATGAACAAAAATGAAGGAATGAGTTTAATTGTCAAAACCATTACCCGCTTAACCGTGGGACTGATTCTACTATTTGGAATTTATATTGTTTCCCGCGGACACTTAAGCCCGGGCGGTGGCTTTGCCGGCGGGGTTATTATTGCTCTGGCTTTTGTCAATCTTTTGCTGGCTTATGGAACCCGGGGCTTAAAAAAATTTCCTCTGATGGCGGCCGAAATTATTGAAACAATTGGTGCGCTATTTTTTATCCTGATTAGTTTATTCGGGCTAATACTCTTTGGAGTTTATTTCTATAATTTTTTAGGCACTGGCCGACCGTTTAATCTGATGAGTGCCGGGATAATCCTTCCGGCGAATATCGCTATTGCCTTAAAAGTTGGCGCCGGTCTTTACGGAATTGTCGTCGCTCTGGTTCTGGCAAAAAGTTTGATGGAGAAAAAATAATGGTAGTTTATCTTCTGAACTTTGTTCTCTTCGGCTGCGGAGTTTATGCCCTGATGACCCGCAAAAACATAATCAAAATGGTCATCGGTCTTTCCATAATGGAATATGCAGTAAATCTTTTCTTTATATTTCTCGGCTATAAAACCAACGGGCAGTATGCCTTTCCGATATTTTTTAGCGACCAGAAAATTTCCTTCAACCAGATGGTTGACCCACTGCCCCAGGCCCTGATTCTGACCGCAATTGTCATTGGACTGGCGACCACCGCTCTGTTTGTGGCCATTGCCATCCGGCTTTATGAAAAATACAATACCTTTGACATTTCCCGGATCAGGAGACTGCGCGGATGAATAACAATCTTTTACCATTGTTGGTAGTTATTCCGCTGGCCGGAGCCTTTCTGACGGCCTTTCTCGGCACAACCTTAAAAGAAAATATCCATAAAAAGTTACTGGATTTGCTGGTTAATCTTTCCAGCCTTGGTGGACTGACCATCGCCGTATTAATTGCCACAACAGTTCTTAACTCCCGAACAATTTTGACCTATAATCTCGGTGGCTGGATGTGGCCAGT
>Ga0123519_10005921_pt1 | contig 19363 bp, 14 predicted proteins | sample YelNatPaOPRAMG02_FD_87396 | JGI IMG/M metagenome (GOLD analysis project Ga0123519, IMG submission 87396) | Hot spring microbial communities from Yellowstone National Park - Yellowstone National Park OP-RAMG-02 (version 2) | ecosystem: Environmental > Aquatic > Thermal springs > Hot (42-90C) ... | reverse complement strand
TGGGGAGCTTGATGATTGTATTGCCCAAAAATCCAAGGCAGAGAGTATTCCCTACTCCATCACCAAGAGGGTAAAAGAGAGGCTGAGGAAGGAGGCAGGGATTAGAATGGAAGGGTCTTGGGATAGATTCACCTACTAAAAATTGACAGTAACGGAAGAAATTGTCTGCCGCAATCTCGATCAAAGCCAATTTTTCAAAGTTTAATATCGCCCCAAAGGATTTTAAGTGAAAAATTTTTTATCTCAGTGCTTTCTTCAAAGATAGGGAAATTTTATAAACTATTCTTCTTTCGGTGCAGGTACAAAGATAAAAGGTGGATTGGATTGGCATAACTGTTATGGAAGGATACACCCTACCGCTTTTTTAACGGCGACCGATCCAAGAATAAACGAACTGGGGAAGGGAAAAAAGCTTGAAAACAAGGCCCCAAGATGGTCAAGTTGATCCTGGGCTTTAAAAAATAATTAGGGCGAGATCAAACTGTTTTTACAAATTCTTGCCAAGTTTCTTAAGAAACCTGATCTTTAACGTTTACAAGCCTGATAAGAAAAAGAGGCGCTTAAAGGAACTTTTATGTTTCAAGATCCTCTTTCTGGCAAAAAGAAGAACAGAAATGAAGGGTGCAGACAATTATCATTTTTCCCAATACCCTTGGCAAACATTAGCTTGCCTTCAAAGGCTATCTCTTTTCAAACAGCAAAACAGTTTACAACCGATTGAATATTTTCTCAGGGGAAAACCTATTAGAAAAAGCTCCAAATCTATTTATGAAAAGTGTTGAAATTTATTAGTTATAAAGGACTGAGGTTTCCTACTTAGAATGGAGTCCTGTTTTGGTTTTTATTCCTGTGCCCTTGATTTACCCTTGATTTACATGGGACTATTAACCAAACTCCAATAAAGGCCGTAAGTAGTCACCTTTCCATGGCTCTGTTATGTTAATCCAATTAAAACATCATTTATCTCAAGGACTACCTTGTTGCCATTTTATAGGTTAATTTTTTCCCGAATTGGCTTGATGCAAAGCAGATTGCAAAGGCAAACAATTTCAAAAATCCCCAGAATCAACGACCGAAGACATATTAAATTAATTGTTTATACGCCAACCGATACGGTCTCCGGCAAAGTGCTGCCACCATCGATCACTATTTGGGTGCCTGTTAAATAGGAAGATTCGTTAGAGGCGAGAAACGCAGCCAGTTCTCCCACTTCCTCGATCGTGCCCAGCCTTCCCAGGGGTACCCCCCTAGCGATTCCCTCGATTACAGCTTCTGGGTTGTCAGGATTTGACTGACGGGCAATTTCCATAGCCATTGGAGTCATGATATACCCAGGGCAGATGGCATTCACCGTGATGTTGTATTTGGCCACTTCCCGCGCCAGGGCTTTAGTGAAACCCCAAAGGGCAGCCTTAGTAATTGCGTATGCGGTCTCTCCCTCGTCGGCTACCATAGGGCCAGTTACAGACGACATAATGATTATCCTTCCGTATTTTTGTCTGATCATAGAGGGTAAAATTGCTTTGGTGCAATTCCAAGTGCCCTTGATGTTTACATCGAAATGAAAATCTCTCACTTCGTCACTCATATCAAGGAAATTTGCCAGCTTGATTACTCCGGCATTGTTTACTAAGATGTCAACCTTGTGGAATTTTTCTAAAACCTCATTTACGCTCTTTTTTACCTCATCGAAATTCCTGACATCAACCTTAAATCCTAGGGCAGAGAACCCTTGGGACTGGAGATTCCTCGCTGTTTCAAAAACCTTCTCCGAGATATCCGCAAGGATTACCGTCGCCCCGTATCTTGCAAACACTCTTGCGATCCCCTCCCCGTTGCCCATAGCTCCGCCAGTGATATAGGCAATTCTAGAAACCAGCTTGTTCATAACTTTCCCTCCACTTTTTGCTTTCTAACGCATAGCCTACTTCCGTTTTATTTTATAATTTATGTCAAGACGGTCGGAAGCATTTGCCAAGTCCAATTCAGATTAAAATTGATTTAATCAGGAACCTTTCTGCAACCAGCTAAAATCTTTAACCGCATAAAAATCATCGGTTAAAAAATTTAATTTAATACTTTTTGAGACACCTTGACAAAACAAAAACCATATCTTAATATTCCTTCAAACTTCTCGAAGGGGGTTGATGCAATGAGTGTAAAAAGAAAAATTTCATCGCATCCTTACATTCCAAACTCAGTTCCAGAAGTAAAAGCCCAGATGCTCCAGGAAATTGGTATTAAATCTGCAGAAGACATTTTCGGAATTATCCCAGACCACCTTCGTTTTAAAGGGGAGCTCAACCTTCCCGAAGCCATCGTCTCCGAATATGAGCTCACCAAACACGTCGAAGAACTTCTCGCCAAGAACAAGAACTGCAAAGAGTACCTTAATTTCCTTGGTGGCGGATGCTGGCAGCACTACGTACCCGCGGTCTGCAAGACTATCATGGAAAGGGACGAATTCCTTTCCGCCTACGTAGGCGAGGCCTTCGCAGACCACGGAAAGTGGCAAGCCCAGTTTGAGTATGCAAGCTGCATCGCTGAGCTTGTTGACATGGACATGGTTAACACTCCTACTTACGACTGGGCCATGGCTTGTGCGACCACTGTGAGAATGGCTTCTCGAATCACAGGAAGAAACCAGGCATTAGTCGCAACTTCTATTAGCCCGGAGCGCCTCGCTTGCATTAAGAATTATGCTTTTTCGATTGTCCCTGATATTGTACAAGTTAAGTGTGATCCCCATACCGGGCTTATGGACCTTGAAGACTTAAAGGCCAAGATCTCCTCTAAGACTGCCTGTGTTTACTTCGAAAACCCGAACTTCTTCGGCGTGATTGAAAGCCAGGCAAAAGAAATTTCCCGCATTGCTCATGAAAACGGAGCCCTTGTGAGCGTTGGAGTTGACCCAATTTCCCTGGGGATCCTCGCTCCTCCCTCTCATTACGGTGCGGATATTGTTTGCGGTGATGTCCAGCCTTTGGGCATTCACATGTATGCTGGTGGAGGGCTGGGAGGGTTCATTGCCACTCCGGACGAGCCCAAGTTCGTAGCCGAATACCCCTCGCTCCTTTTCGGAATTACCCCCACCATTGAGCCAGGGGAGTACGGATTTGGTGAGGTCCTCTTCGAAAGAACTTCTTATGCTTCCAGGGATAAGGCAAAGGACTTCCTGGGAACGATGGCCCAGCTCCACGGCATCGTTGCGGGTGTCTACCTTTCCTTGATGGGGCCTCAGGGAATGAGAGAAATCGGCGAAACGATTATGTATAAAGCCACCTATGCATCCCGGAGGCTCGGGAAGATTAAGGGTGTGAAGATCCTGTTCTCGGCTCCTCACTTTAAAGAGTTCGTGGTAAACTTCGACGGCACAGGTAAAACCGTTAAGGAAATCAACAAAGCTTTGCTCCAGCACAAAATCCACGGCGGAAAAGATCTTTCAGTTGATTTCCCTCAATTTGGTCAGAGCGCTCTTTATTGTGTGACCGAGATCCACTCCAAGAAGGATCTCGATTACCTGGCCGATTGTCTTGAAAAGATCGTATCCTAGCGGAAAAGGAGGAAACAATGGGTATCGTAAAAATCAGGAATTTTCACCAAGCCCACTGGGATGAGCCAATTATTTTTGAATTGTCCACTCCCGGGCTTCGTGGAGTAATTCCTCCTGCCCCGGAGGAGGAAATCAAAAATGAAATTGGGGATGTCCTCGCCAGCGTTCCCGGAGCAATCCGCCGGGAAACCCCACCTGCCCTTCCCGAACTCGATCAGAAAAGCGTGCTTGCCCATTATTTGAAACTTTCACAGGAGACTCTCGGTTCAAATATTTGCAACGATATCTCCGAGGGTACCTGCACCATGAAATACAACCCGCGAATCAATGAAGAACTGGTCAACCTCCCCGGAATTGCGGAAGTTCACCCCTGGCAGGATGAGGAGACCATTCAAGGGCTTCTGGAAATCTACTATCGGTTTGAACAGTTCCTGAAAGAGATTTCCGGAATGGACCGGTTCACCCTTCAGCCTCAAGGTGGCGCCCACGCAGTATTTACCGCGGCCTCCATAATGAGGGCTTATCACAGGGATAGGGGAGAAGCTGGCAAGAGGACTGAAATTATCAGCGCTGCCTTCACCCACCCCTGCGACCATGCTTCTCCTGCCACTGCGGGGTTCAAACTTATCATTCTTCCCCCAGGAGAGAATGGATATCCAACCGTTGAAGCTGTAAGGGCGGCAATCTCTGAGCGGACCGCAGGTATGTTCATCACCAACCCCGAGGATACGGGAATTTACAACACCGAAATCGACCAGTTCGTGAAGATGATTCACGATGCTGGTGGTCTTTGCTTCTATGACCAGGCCAACGCTAACGTTCTTCTGGGCATCGCCCGGGCAAGGGAAGCGGGTTTTGACCTCTGCCATTTCAACATCCACAAAACTTTTGGAACCCCCCACGGATGCTCCGGCCCAGGATTGGGTGCCATGGGATGCCGTGACTTCCTGGCCAAATACCTTCCTTATCCTACGGTTGAGTTCGACGGAGCCAAATACTTCCTTGATTATAACCGCCCCCACAGCATTGGAAAAGTCCGCCAGTTCCTCGGCCCCATGGGGGTTCTGCTCCGGGCATACGCTTGGATCATGACGGTTGGACGAGAATGGATGAAGGAGGTTTCCGAAATTTCCGCCATCAACCACAACTACCTCCAGAAGAAGATTCAGGATCTGATACCAGAGGTAGAGGTTCCCTATGCAAAGGGACGCCGCCGCTTCGAAGAAGCCCGTTACTCCTGGAATAAGCTCACTGAAGCCACCGGAGTGGGAACCGATGACATTCTCCGTAGGGTCGGGGACTTTGGAATCCAGCACTACTGGAGCAGCCACCATCCCTGGGTTGTTCCCGAGCCCATGACCCTTGAACCCTGCGAAACTTACCGCAAAGAGGACCTCGATGAGTACGCCCTTGTTTTGAAGAAGATTCGGGACGAGGCTTACGAAAATCCTGAATTAGTCAAAAACGCCCCTTACAAGTGTGCTGCTCATAAGAGGGCGGATGAGGCCTCCCTGGACGATCCCACCAAGTGGGCAACCACCTGGAAGGCTTACCTCAAGAAGTTCGGCAAAAAATAAAAACCTGATCGGGGCGCTTCTTGAAGAAGCGCCCCGAAACTTTTAATTTTCTTTTTTGAAAGGAGGGATCGCCGGGAAAAACCTCGATTTAAAAATGTCTCAATGGTCTTTTGTTTTATGATTCCGTTTTAAAGGAGGAGAATTCAAAACCGATGGAAGAAAAAAATCAAGCCGAAAAGACCGCAAAGGACTTGAGGATAGAAAGGGAGAAAGACGCTAAGTATCAGGAAAAAATGAAGGGCTCTGGCACTCTTCTCCCCAGGGCACTGAAACTCCTCTACGTATACGCGCTTGCTACAGGAGCCATCCTGACATTCATAGGATACTGGGACGGAATGTTCCTTTCCGCCGCTGGTCCCTCCACCTTCCTTGCCTTCCTCGTTTTAGGTTTATTGATGATCCCAGTTGGCCTTGTCTACGCCGAGTTTGCTGCCCTTCTCCCCAGCGCCGGAGTGGAACTTGTTTATGGCACGGTTGGAATTAACAAGCATGTAGGGTTCTGGTCCACCTGGTTAATCCTCGCTGCCTGGCTTGCTGTTCCCCCCGCGGGAATGATGGGAATTATCCAGTGGCTCAATTACATTTTGGGAACCAACCTTTCAATTCCGACAATTGCGGTTATTTCCGCAATAGTGCTGACAATTTACTTTGTCGTTAACCTCTTCGAGGTAAAAATCGCTGGGCAGATTCAGACCTTCATGCTCTTCTTCGCCCTGGGGGTTTGCTTTATCACTGCCTTGATGTTCTTCTTCTCCGGTCGCTGGAGCGCTTCCAATTTATCCCCGTTCTTTTCCTCTTTGGGTTACGAGCAACAGTGGGGAAAGACCTGGGGGATCATCATCGGCTGGGCATTGTTGATCACTCCATTCTTCGGGTTTGAAACCGTTCCCAACCTGGTTGAAGAGGGCGATTTCCCCATCAAAGATCAGACCAAGGCTATTCTCGGCTCCATCCTTACCTGCGCTGCCATTTACACCATTTTCTTCCTTGCCCTCTCCGGAATGGGTCCCAATGATCAGCTCACTCATGGGGGTACTTTCCCGCCCTTTGTCTCCTCGGATGTTCTTAAGACAATCTTACCTGGGGTCTGGGGACAGATTTGGCTTGTAATCTTCGGGATCGGGGCTGTCTTCTTCACGATTGGTACATGTATCCTGGGGTTCTGGGTTTCCGGAGTGCGAATGCTTTACTGCATGGGTCGTTACAATTTCCTTCCCAAGTTTTTTGCAAAGGTAAACAGATACCATCAGCCCATATGGCCAAACGTCCTGATCTGGTTGGTCTCCCTGGTCGCTCTTTTAATTATGAACGTTTCCACCTTCCTCCAGGAGTTCTTCTGCTTGATGTCCTTCTGCTGCGCCGCGGCTTACTCCCTGATCACTCTATCCGGAATTGTCCTTGCCGTTAAAAACAAGACCTGGGTCCGTCCCTACAAGATCCCTGGAGGTATGTTCACCCGTGTCTTCGCGTTTATCGTCTCCACCGTCATTGCTGTTCTTTGCGCCTTGGGTCAGCCGGGTTGGGTTCAGTGGTTCCTTTACATCGGACTTGGCGCCGTTCTCTGGCTTTACAACCTTTTGGTGAGGTGGCCGAGAGGGCAAAAAGTCTGGATGGAAACCCCGGACGGAATCAAGGAATTTTAAAACCAGTTTTTTCAAAAAGGGGCGGAAAGACCGCCCCTTTCTTGTTTCTTGAGGAAGGGGGGATCGCTTAGGATTTTACTTAATTAAAACTATCTGAATAGTCTTTTGCTTCATGATTTCTTTTTAAGGAGGTGTGGTAAACAGATGGAAGAAAAAAATCAAGTCGATAAGACTGCAAAAGATTTAAGGGTAGAGAGAGAAAAAGACCTGAAGTACCAGGAAAAAATGAGAGGATCTGGAAAACTCTTGGCCAGGTCACTGAAGCTGCTCTATGTTTACGCACTTGCTACAGGAGCCATCCTGACATTTATGGGATACCTCGATGGAACTTTCTATTCTTTGGCCGGTCCCTCCACCTTCCTTGCCTTCCTCGTTTTAGGTTTATTGATGATCCCAGTTGGCCTTGTCTACGCCGAGTTTGCTACCCTTCTCCCCAGCGCCGGAGTGGAACTTGTTTATGGCACTGTTGGAATTAACAAGCATGTAGGGTTCTGGTCCACCTGGTTAATCCTCGCTGCCTGGCTTGCAGTACCACCTTTGGGAATGATGGGAATTATCCAGTGGTTCAATTACATTTTTAATACTAACCTCTCTCTCGAATTAATTGCAATAATTGCCGCGGTTTTTATTACCTTTTATGCGGCAATTAATTTGTTTGAAATCAGGCTAGCCGGGCAAATTCAAACCTTTATGCTTTTCTTCGCACTTGGTGTTTGTTTCATTACCGCCTTGATGTTTTTTTTCTCCGGCAAGTGGGATTCCTCCAACCTTTCTCCATTTTTTTCCGCTCTGGGATTAGAAGAAAAGTGGGGAAAGACCTGGGGGATCATCATCGGCTGGGCAATGCTGATAACGCCATTCTTCGGGTTTGAAACCGTTCCCAACCTGGTCGAAGAGGGCGATTTCCCTATCAAAGACCAGACCAAGGCAATTCTTGGTTCTATTCTTACCTGCGCAGCAATATATGGCATTTTTTATCTTTCAGTTTCAGGGGTGGTTTCAAATCAGGTACTAACTCAAGGGGGCACTTTCCCGCCTTTCGTCTCATCCCAAGCCTTTAAGATGGTTTTTGGAACCGGGATTGGTGCCCAAATTTGGCTGGTAATTTTCGGAATAGGGGCCGTATTGTTCACCATTGGGACATGCATATTAGGTTTTTGGGTATCAAGCGTTCGCATGCTTTACTGCATGGCCCGTTACAACTTTCTTCCAAAGCCTTTTGCCAAGGTTAATAGGCACCACCAGCCTATCCTCCCCAATGTTTTCATTTGGGTCGTCTCAATGGTGGCTATGCTTCTTATGAATGTAACAACTTTCCTTCAGGATTTCTTTTGCCTGATGTCTTTTTGTTGCGCATCTGCATATGCTTTAATTACCCTTTCTTCAATAGTTCTAGCGGTCAAAAACAAGACCTGGGTCCGTCCCTTCAAGATCCCTGGAGGTATGCTTACTCGTGTTTTTGCTTTCATTATTTCCCTGGTGATTGCAGTCTTTTGCGCAATTGGGCAGCCAGGTTGGCCAGAATGGTTTTTTTATATGGGTTTAGGCGTTTTTCTCTGGCTTTGGAATATTTTCTTTAAATGGCCAAAAGAAAAAGTCTGGATGGAAACCCCGGACGGAATCAAGGAATTTTAAAACCAGTTTTTTCAAAAAGGGGCGGAAAGACCGCCCCTTTTCTTTTTACTCAGGTTTTTTTCTGCTATTATTTCAGAAGCCAAAAAAGCCATTTAGGAGAGGTATCTGATGAATGAAAAAAGAAAAAAATAATTCTGGGAAATATTTTTACCTTCCCGATATGATCACCCTTTTTGTTAGCATGGGGGCAATTTTCTCCTTTTTTCTTCCCTGGATTCACTGGTGGTTTCCTGGTGAAATTATGAGCAAATATATCCCTGCTTACTCTTTCAAGACCAATGACGTAACCTTTTATGTTCAAATTTTCCCTTACCTTATTGGCGTCATTGGTGTTTTAAGCGGATTTTTTGCCATCCAGCGTCTTATTCAAAAGAAAATGGGCTTCTGGAAACCCAAATTTTATTACGTGGTTGGGGGTTTTTACATCGTTTCAGTGATAATCTGGTGGTATATGGTTTCTTACCTCCCCTCTTTTAATTGGAATGATGTTTTTTATTCCCTTGAATCTATTGTGAGAACCGGGGGAAGGGTGGGATTTGGAATGGGTTTCATCATTTTAATTGTTGCTTCCGGCCTTCAGATTGTGGGAGGGATTATCGGCTCTTTCCCTAAAACAGGGATTGCTTGATTTTATTCCGTCAAAACTGCAAGACCCAGGAAATAGTCTCCTTCGTTTAAAATTAATCCCGAGTTGATTAAGGAAAGGAGTACTTTTTCTCCTGAACCCCGGGAATCCTTTTTGGTTTTTTCCTGGAAGAAATTTTGAATTTCTTTGAAGGAGCGGATTTCGTTTAAAAAAAGATAAAATTCCCTGCTCAGACCTTTTAAAATGGTTACCTTTTCCTTTGGCCCCCTCCTGTCCAGGATTATCAGTTCTTTTCCCGAATCGCTCATCTTCAGGCAAGCCCCAGGAAAGAGTTTTTTCCAGAGATCGATCAGATCCGAGAGCCTTCTGATTTCGCCATTTCCCTCCATTTGGGCAGTTTCGAAGGAAAAGAAGTAAGCCAGATTTTCTAAATCGTTTCCCTTAAACGGATAAATAAATTTATACGCGGGAACGGGTTGCACGAATTTTAAGCCAAATTTCTCTTTTTGCTCGAAGTAAGGGGAAAAACGTTCCAGGCGAAACTTCCCAACTTGATTTGGAGGTTGAAGGTGGACAATTAAAGGTATCAGGCGGGACATGGTGCTGTAACTTTCTCCGGGTTCGCCGGGGAAACCCCATAGAAGGTTCCATACAGGCTCAATTTTAAGTTCCTGGCACCACTTTAAAAAGGCGATATTCTGAATGGCTTTAACCCCTTTGCGGATAAGCTCCAGAACTTTGGTGGATAAGGATTCAATTCCCACTTCCAGCCTCTTCACTCCCGCACTTTTCAGGAGCTCGAGCTGTTTTTTATTTAGATCAGGCCTCACCTGGATGTATATGATGTCTGAGGGGGAACCCCCTTCCTTCCCGGACTTTGCCAGAGCTTTTATCGTCTGGGGATCAACCGCCTCATCTGTGAAGCAGATGTCAAAATGGGGATAATTTTCCCGAAGGAACGAGATTTCCTCCACCGCTCTTGGGATTGATTTTTTCCTGAATTTTAAAATTCGGCTGCCCTGACTGCAGAAAAGGCACCTTCTGGAATTTTTTTGACCCCACCAGCACCCCCTGGAGGTTTCGAATTGAATTCTTCCCTTTATTCCTCTGGTGGTTTCCCCGAGTCCTTCCCACTGTTCCTGGAAAATTGAATAGTCCGGAAATGGAATTTCATCGAGGTTAGATACGATGGGCGTATTTGGGGGTTCTCTTTCCATCTGGGCATTTCTGGTTATTACCCCCTCCAGGCCTTCTACCCCAATTCCCCAAATGGTTCTTCTGACAAATTCTGGAAAGACCCTCTCTCCTTCGCCAACAAAAACTGCGTCAAGGAAGGGGAAATTTTTTATCATTGCTTCTCCCATCGGCCACTGGCAATTTGGACCACCCATTACGATCACTGAGCTGGAATCGATCCCTTTATATCTTTTTGCCAGGGAAAGGGAGGATACCTGTTGATGAAACAGGTTGGTAAAACCAAGGATTTTTGGCCTGAAGGAAAAAATTTGATCAGCCCATTCCCCGATATTTTTATCAATATTATTTCTTATGCTCAAGATCTCCTTTTTTACGGTCTGGGGGATGGGTTCCTTGCCGAAAAATGGAATGTCGTGCTCCCTTAGCCTCCCCTCGACAATCTCCTGGAAATACTCCTCATCATTTTCCAGTTCCGGGAAAAGAGATTTTGAGAAAATCCAATCCCCAAAAAGGTCCACAATGTGCCAGGAAGCGATTTTATCGTAAAGCCACGGGCCGATTTCTTTCACTAAGTTTAAGGTGAAGTAGAAGGTCTGTATTCTGAACCCTTCTTTCTTCAAACAGGAACTCAGGATACTCAATGCAAATGATGGTTGCTTCCAGCTTGCAAAGGGCATACAAACAAGGGCGACATCGATTCCGCCGCCCTTGCTTGTCCCCTTGTCTTCCTTTCCGGGCATTAAAAGCTACTTTCTCCTGTATTGGGGGTATTTTGCCCTCTCTCCTCCAATTAACTTGGGCCGAGTTCGGGCCATTGTCAGATGTGCGAAACCTATTTGTTTCACTTTGGATCGCACGGGAACGACAACCATTTTCAAATGCATTCCGATGAAAGTATCCCCGATGTCAATTCCCGCGTGAGCCTGGATTTTTTCCACCATAACCGGATCTTTAAAGTGATTGTAAGCGTACACTGAAAACGCACCTCCGGCATGGAGGTCTGGAAGTACAGTAACCTCTTCCAGGTTGTACATTTCAGCGCATTCCCTTTCCACAACCAGAGCCCGGTTAAGGTGCTCGCAACACTGGGCAGCGAGGAATAAAGAGTTATTTTGAACATGAGGGAATATGGTCTCAAAAATTACCTGAGCAAGCTCCATGCTCGAAGCAGTGCCAATTTTCTGGCCCAATATTTCGCTCGTGCTGCATCCTACCACCAAAATATTTTTTGGTTTTAGGTTCGCGGCTTCTAAGAGATCTTTGATAGCGATCTCGAGATTTTCCTTGATTTCTTCAAGGTTAATCATTACCATCCCTCCTTTAATATTCAACTTTCATCACTCGTTGTTCGTGGTAACTTGTGATCACTCGGATGTAACCTGAAAGATATTTATCAGTCTCCTCGTCTCCCGTGTCCACAAGGAGAGGTTTTTCCCCAAAGGCTGCGATCTTGTCACGTGTTGCAATCACCATGATGTTTTCTCTCCCAACCTTTTTTATGACCGCGGGGCTCAACTGTTGGTTCCCTCGTCCAAAAATGTAGCCCTGGCCACCAATTACCGTTACCACAATATAGGCTTTTTTCCCGTCAAGCATTTCTAGTAGTTGCTTTTCGTTCACATCGGTGGCGATAAATTGTTTGTTTTTTACCACGTCTACCCCAAGAAGCGTCCCGTTTTCGCCTATTTTTTTCTTTATCTGAAAAACAGTCGTTCCTGGTCCAAGAATGTAAAGGCTCTCCGGTTCCATTTGATCAATGATATAGAAGGCGATGTTTTCTGCCTCCAAATCCTCATTAACTGCCCTACCTGATTTCATGCCCTGGACGAGGTTTTGTTCGTAAGGAATCTTGAGATAGCCATAGAGGGCTGCCGAAACCCTTCCCTGGCGGAAAGCCTCCTCATCGATGTCCATTACCTCCGCTAAACGCACGTTTTTGATTTTCCCCTGAAGGAACATTAAAGCAACCTCTCCTGCTCTCCTGGGGTTAACTCCGAAAACCGCGCTGTGAATTTTTACTCCCGCTGGTATTCCAAGGGTAACCACCTGGTCCTTGACAACGGAATAAACATCCCTGGCTGTTCCATCTCCACCGGCGAAAAGTAAAAGATCGACATTTCTTGAAGCAATTTCCTGCGCGGCTTTTTTCGTGTCCTCGGGGGTGGTTTCCCCTGGTTTGATTTCCCCGATAACGGTGGGTTCAAATCCCGCTTCTTTTGCTTCAATTTCCCCCATCTCCAGGGGGAAGGTAATTATCTCCAATTCATCCCTGATGGGAAGGAGTTTTTTCAAAGCGTCCCTGGCTTTGAGGGGTGACTCTGGAGTGGCGTTCATTTGCTTGCATTTCGAGAGAATCTCTTCCCCGTCAGTTCCCTTAAAGCCGAGTTTTCCGCCCATTCCGGCAACCGGGTTTACAATAAGACCGAGTTTCTTTTTCATATATTCTCCTTTGAATTCTAAAGAAATGAGGATTAATCTCAGAAATCACCAATTTTAAAAAACACCATATTTTATGATATTTTACCAGATTTTTCCAAAGGGTCAACAATCCTTTTGTTTAAAAGAGTGGGGTAAAAATTTTCAACAGTTTGCAAAATAGGATTTCTTTTCGAACAAAATTTTCTTCAATTTCCTCAAGTCCTTTTCCTTTTTTTAGTTTATGTTAAAATATCTGAAATTTTGGGTAGCTGGTTTTTCTGCCCATTAATTTTTAAGAGGGACGGAAATGGATCAAGAGTATTGTCCTGTGAAAATAAATGGGATCTCTTATGATTTGCCTAAAGGAATCTCAATCCTGAAGGCTTGTGAAATAGTCGGAGAAGAAATTCCTACCCTCTGCTTTTTAGAAGGGGTTGCGGAGACGGGATCATGTGGATTGTGCGTTGTTGAAGTGAAAAATGCCCCAAATCTTGTTAGAGCGTGTGTTACCAGAATTTCCCCAGGTATGGAGATTTTCACAGACACCGATTTGGTTGAAAAAGCGAGAAGGTTGAACCTTGAATTGATCCTTTCCCGTCACCCTTTGGATTGTATGACCTGCGATGCTGACGGTAATTGTGTTCTGCAGGATCTGGCATATAAAATGAAAGTAAAAACCAGCCGGTTTCTCAAGCCCGATTATGTTTTTCAGCGTCCCAGGGAGACTAGCTGGGATACCAACCCTTTCATATTTTTTGATCCTCAAAAGTGCGTCCTTTGCTGGAGATGCGTTGAAGCATGCAGCAATAAAGCTGTGGTTTCCGCAATCTCCATTGCTTTTCGTGGTTATTTCTCCCGAGTGTCGACCCCATTTGAACTCCCTCTTGAAGAAACAGATTGCCAGTTTTGCGGAGCCTGTGTTCAAGCCTGCCCGGTGGGAGCCCTGATGGAGAAACCAAGGCTTGGTAAGGGCAAAGAGTATCAGCTAAAGAAAACTGACACCATTTGCGCTTACTGCGGGTTAGGCTGCGGCCTTTCCCTTTTCACTGATAAGAAGGACAATATTATTTTCGCCCGTGGCAGGAATGATGCCCCGGTAAACGAGGGGAGGCTTTGCGTTAAGGGGAGATTCGGTTTCGAATTCGCTCAAAGCCCGGAAAGATTGAAATCCCCTTTGATAAAAGAGAATGGCAGTTTTCGAGAAGCTTCCTGGGAGGAAGCGATCCAGCTTGTTTCCTCAAGGCTTAAAAAAATAAAAGACATTCACGGTCCTCAAACAATTGGATTTTTGGCTTCTTCCCGCTGCTTGAACGAGGATAATTACGTTCTTCAAAAATTCGCCCGTTGCGTAATTGGGACAAACAATATTGACAACTGTGGGAGACTCTGCCATTCCCCAACCCTTGTGGGGTTAGGAAAAGCCTTTGGAACAGGGGCCGCAACGAATCCCATTTGTGATGTTAAATTCACCGATTTGATTTTCGTCATCGGTTCCAATACCACGGAGACACACCCGGTGCTAGGCCAGATAATCAAAGAAAACAAGGAAAGCCGGGGTTCTTTTCTCATCGTCTGCGACCCCCGGAAGATCGACATTGCAAATAAAGCGGATATCCACATTCAGCACAATCCGGGTACCGATGTTGCACTCTTGAACGGAATAATGAACGTGATAGTCAAGAATGGCTTGCATAATGCGGCTTTTATTGAGGAACACACTGAGGGATTCGAAGAGTTTCTAAAAACAATAGCCAAATATGATTTAAAGACCGTTTCCCGAATCACCGGGGTTGAACCCGAGTTGATTGAAAGAGCAGCCGAAGCATTTGCTAGAGCGAATACCGCCATGATTCTTTATACAATGGGCATAACCCAGCATTCTTTTGGAACCAGTAATGTCCTTAGCGTTGCCAACCTTGCTTTGCTCTGCGGCCATATCGGAAAGCCTGGAAGTGGCGTAATGCCACTTCGGGGGCAGATTAATGTCCAGGGTGCCTTTGACATGGGCTGCCTTCCTGATTTTTACCCTGGGTATAAAAGGTTCGATGACCAAGCCAATCATTCCCGATTGGAAAGCCTATGGGGTACCAGCGTTCCTCAAACTCCAGGGTTGACTTTGCCAGAAATGATCGATGGAGCCGCAGCCGGTGAACTTAAAGCCCTTTACGTCATGGGCGAAAATCCAATGATGACAGAAGCAAACCTTTCGCATGTAAAAAAGGCCCTTGATAATCTTGAATTTCTGGTAGTTCAGGACATCTTTCTCAATGAAACCGCCGAGCTCGCAGACGTGGTTTTGCCCGCAGCCTGTTTTTACGAGAAAAACGGAACCGTTACCAATACCGAAAGGAGGGTGCAAATAGTCCGGCAAGCCCGCCAGAAACCATCCGGAGTTATGTACGACTGGGAAATCCTCGTGAACCTGTCCAGAGCTCTGGGGAGTCCTTTGCCTTTTTCCAGCGAAAGAGAGATATTTGAGGAGATTTCCAGGGCAGTTCCTCAATATTCAGGAATCAGCTACGATCGTCTGGGGGTTAAGGGCATTCAGTGGCCCTGTCCTACTGCAGATCACCCTGGAACTCCAATTCTTTATGTTGACGGGCAATTTTTGACCCCTTCCAGGAAAGGGCAATTTTCACCGGTGGAATTTAAGCTCTCTGGTGAATTACCGGATGAAGAATATCCCTGGTTGCTTTCCACCGGTAGGTTGCTTTTCCACTATCATTCCGGGAATGAGACCAGAAGGGTTTCCACCCTATCCTCATTTGTGCCTGAGAATTACCTGGAGATATCCCCGGAGGACGCCCAAATTTTAGGAATTCAGGACGGGGAAAAGGTTCGAGTTTCAACCAGGCGGGGTGCAATCGAACTTAAAGCCCGAATCTCCGAAAGGCCAAAGAAAGGAATGGTATTTTCAACCTTTCATTTTAAAGAAGCCAACGTAAACTATTTGACAAATCCCCAAAGAGACCCAGAGGCGAAAATCCCGGAGTTTAAAGTTGCCGCCTGCAAGATTGAGAAAATTCCCTGAATTTTGCTGAGAACCGAGAAAAACCGGTTTCTATAAAAAATTTTAAGTATGGAGGATGAGATGAACGTCAAGAGTGACATTGAGATTGCCCATAGCGTAAAAATGATGCCTATTCAAGAAATTGCTGAAAAAGTGGGCATTTCCCCCGAATTTCTGGAGCTTTATGGAAATTACAAGGCAAAGATCAGCTATGATTTGCAGGATCAGATCAAGGACCGAAAAGAAGGAAAACTTATCATGATTACGGCAATAAACCCCACCCCTGCTGGAGAAGGAAAGACCACAACTTCCATCGGCCTGGGGGATGCCCTCTCCCGGTTGGGAAAAAAGACCATGATTACCCTCAGAGAGCCATCGCTGGGACCAGTATTTGGAGTCAAGGGAGGTGCAACCGGTGGTGGGTATTCCCAGGTTGTCCCCATGGAGGATATCAACCTTCACTTTACTGGAGATATCCATGCCGTGGGAACTGCCAATAACTTGCTCGCTGCCATGGTTGACAACCATATTTATCAGGGAAATCAGCTGAAGCTGGATCCCCAGAAGATCACCTGGAGGCGATGCATAGACATGAACGAGAGGCAGTTAAGGTTCATCGTCTCCGGTTTGAACGGAAAGGCTAATGGTGTTCCCCGTGAGGAGGGTTTCGACATCACTGCGGCTTCTGAAATCATGGCAATTCTTTGCCTTTCCAGGGATCTCGATCACCTGAAGCAAAATCTTGAAAAAATTGTTGTTGGTTATACCTATGATGATCTCCCCATCACCGCCAAGGATTTGAAGGCTGCGGGAGCAATGGCCGCCCTTTTAAAAGATGCTCTTAAACCCAATCTCGTTCAAACCCTTGAGCATACCCCGGTTTTCATCCACGGAGGGCCCTTTGGAAACATTGCGCACGGTTGCAATAGCATCATGGCCACAAAGACCGCCCTCAAGCTTGCGGATTATGTGGTGACCGAAACAGGTTTTGGGGCGGACCTCGGGGCAGAAAAATTTTGCGATATTAAGTGCCGGGTCGCTGGTTTAAAACCTGATGCGGTAGTAATTATAGCTTCCATTCGTGCTTTAAAACACCATGGCGGAGCTTCAAAGAACGAATTGGCTTCAGAAAACCTCCCCGCCCTGGAAAAGGGAATTCCAAATTTACTCAAGCACATTGAAACATTGACTCAGAAATTTGGACTTCCAGTGGTGGTGGCGATTAACCGGTTCCCATCCGATACCGTTGCCGAAATTGAATTTGTCAGGGAAAAATGCCAGGAAGTTGGCGTTGAGGTCTCGCTTTCCGAAGTCTGGGAAAAGGGAGGGGAGGGTGGAATTGACCTGGCCCAAAAAGTCCTTAATTTAATTGAAAATGGGAATAACAATTTCCATTTCCTCTACGACCTTGACCTTCCCTTAAAGGATAAAATCGAAATAATTGTCAGGGAAGTATACGGCGGTGATGGAGTCGTCTACCTGCCCGCGGCGGCCAAAGACCTGGAAAAACTTGAGAAAAACGGATTCCGGAATCTTCCCATTTGCATGGCGAAGACCCAGTATTCCCTTTCTGATGACCCAAAGAAACTCGGTAGGCCCCAGGGGTTCAAAGTGACGATTCGCAGTGCCAAAGTTTCCGCGGGAGCTGGCTTCGTTGTCGCCCTTGCGGGAGAAATCATGACCATGCCTGGACTTCCCAAGGTCCCCGCTGCCGAGCAGGTTTCCGTTGACTCCCGCGGTGTCATTTCAGGGCTTTTTTAGGGTGGGAAAGGTGAGAGAAAAAAGTATTTATCAATTTATCCAGGAATTATGGTCCTCCGCCCCCGTCCCTGGCGGGGGCGGGGCTTCCGCACTTGTCGGGGCAGTTGGGACGGCACTTGCCGGGATGGTTGCGAACCTGACAAAGGGCAAGAAGAAATACGAAAACGTCCAGGAAGATGTTTTGCGTATCGCTTCTAACGCTGAAAGCCTTTCTCAAGCGCTTTTGGAATTGGTGGAAGAGGATGCCAAAGTATTTGAACCTCTTTCTAAAGCTTATTCCCTTCCCAGGGATACTGAGGAGCAGCGCGAGGCCCGGGAAAGAATCCTGGAAAAAGCCCTTGAGGATGCCTGTTCGGTTCCTATCAAGATCATGGAAAAATGCCTTGAAGCTCTTTCGCTTCTGGAGGAGCTAACTGAAAAGGGAACCAGAATTGCCATAAGCGATGTGGGGGTTGGCGCTGCTTTTGTGAAAGCTGCCCTCCAGGGAGCAAGTCTCAACGTATATATAAATACCAAACTGATGAGGAACCAGGTTAAAGCGAGGGAATTCAGCCAAAGAACCCAGCAAATTCTTGATGATGGAATTCCCAGGGCGGAAGTGGTTTTCCAAAAAGTGCTTTCCTCGGTAAAGGCTTAGGAAGTAGCTATGGCTTCTATTTTTAAAGGAATTGAAGTTGTCAACGCTCTTAAGGAAAGGTTGTTGAAAGAGATGGAGATACTGAACTCCGAAGGGGTTTTCCCCTCTTTGGCAATCGTCAGGTTAGGGGCTAAACCCGACGACATTTCCTATGAGAAAGGTGCAATTAAGAGATGCGAGGGTTTGAATATCAAATGTTCCACTTTCGAATATCCCGAGGATTTTCCCCAGGAGGACCTGGTAAAGGAAATCAAAAAATTAAATTCTGACCCTTCCATTCATGGAATCCTGATTTTCAGGCCCTTGCCTTCCCAGATCGATGAGAATGAACTGAAATACGTTATCGATCCGGGGAAGGATGTGGATTGCTTCAGTCCAATAAATGTTGCCAAAGTGTTTGAAGGTGATGAAACCGGGTTTCCTCCCTGTACCCCTCAGGCGGTTATTGAAATGCTTGACCATTACGGGATTCCTATCAAGGGAAAGAGAGTAACTATCATCGGAAGGAGCTTGGTTGTGGGAAGACCATTAGCGATGATGCTCCTTCAAAGGCACGCCACTATCACGATTTGCCATACCAGGACCGTTGACCTGGAAAAAGTTTGCCAGCAAGCAGAAATTCTCATTGCTGCTGCCGGAAAAGCGAAAATGGTTAAAGCAAACTTTTTATCCCCCGGTCAGGTGGTAATCGATGTGGGCATAAACGTAGACGAGAATGGGAATCTCTGTGGGGATGTGGATTTCGATGAAGCGGAAAAAGTTGTTGCCGCCATCAGCCCTGTGCCAGGTGGAGTGGGCACAGTTACCACTTCCGTCCTCGCCGCCCATGTCATCAAAGCCGCCAAGTTGCAGAACAAAAAAGTCTGACCGAAAATAACTTTCAGATTTTCAAGAATCCCCAGTGATGCCGGGGGTTCTTGAAAATTTTTTTAATCAGGAAATTAATCTAATCCATTCTTTTCCCCTTACTATTTTTTCCTTACAAATTTTATTTTTACTTCCGAATAAAAAACCATGTATTTACGTGTTGCCTCACATAAAAATCTAATTGAAAACAAAGGAGGTCTCACCTGATTTTTTGGTAGTGTCAAGACTTTTGATTCCCTGAAAAGGTAGCCTTCCATGCTACTCTTTTTTGGAGTAGGAGCAGCAACAAAAGGAGGCTAATAAATGACAGCGGAAACGAGGTGGTGAAAGGAAGGAAATTAGAAAACAGAAAACCGGAGATAGTCGAGTTCTTCAAAAGCCTTCAGGATAAATTAAGGGTAGTGATTGAGGCTGGATCAAACTGGATGTGGATGACGGACCTCCTGGATGATTACGGGATCGAGAATGTACTTTGTCAT
>Ga0123519_10005916_pt1 | contig 19370 bp, 20 predicted proteins | sample YelNatPaOPRAMG02_FD_87396 | JGI IMG/M metagenome (GOLD analysis project Ga0123519, IMG submission 87396) | Hot spring microbial communities from Yellowstone National Park - Yellowstone National Park OP-RAMG-02 (version 2) | ecosystem: Environmental > Aquatic > Thermal springs > Hot (42-90C) ... | reverse complement strand
GGTCTCCGTGGGGATAAGACACCGACACCATACGCTTAAAGGCATAAAGCAGAACATGGCTTTCTCCGTCAATGTGCCTTCGGTGGACTTGGTCACGGAGACGGACTACTGCGGCATCACCTCCGGGTCTAAGGCTGCCAAGGTAGCGGTCTGTCAGCTCCGCGTGTTTTACGGTAACCTGGGTGGCGCCCCCCCTAATCGAGCAGTGCACCCTGAACCTGGAGTGCAAAGTTGTCCACCTGTTGGACCTGGGAAGCCACTGCCTCGTCATCGGCAGAGTGGAGCAAACGTACGTTTCAAAGGACTGTCTCAGCGAAGAGAAGCCCGACGTGAGCAAAATAAGACCGTTCATTTTTACCCCATTTCCTGCGGTAGAGTACCAGGCTCTGGGTGAGGTCATAGCTAAGGCATTTACTATAGGAAGAGAGCTGAAAGCCAAAGAGAAAGGGTCTAGCGGTGCAGGATAACACAAAGGAGGAGACGGTAATGCGTCCGGCAAAGAAAACAAAAGGATGTGAACAGCCCAAAAAGTTGAAAGGCACACCGCGGGAGTGCACCCCGGAGCAGATCAGAAAGTGCCATGGCGAAGCCGCCAAACACCCTTGCCTCCGGAAAAAACAAGCCGTAAGCGGCAGACGTACCCTCTATTGACAAGTGCTCCACTGTCCTCCGGAGCTGGTAGGCATTTCATGGGGTAGTGCAATCCTGGCGATGTTCTGGGGAGAAGTCGGGCGGTTCAGACCGAAGCCTTTTTCACACGCGGCAGAAGAGCCACAGCAATCGCCAGGGAGAAGAGCATGGGTATGGGGACTAACAGGAGTCCCCTCTCCACCCCCAGAAGGCCTGCTGCCCAGCCCACCGCCGGTGCCCCGATGGCTACCCCCGCAGTAAGCAGGGCATGGAATATGCCGGTAGCCAGCCCCCGCTCGCCGATACTCGTGTGGTCGGCGATAAGCGCTGAGACCGAGGGAAATAGCAGTCCATATCCTGTACCGTACAGGCCCATTATGGCGACCAGAAGCCAGAACCCCGACACCAGGGGCAGGGCGGCGAGCGAGACGATGATGCACAGTAGCCCGGCGACCATTGCCGGCAGACGCCCTGCCCTATCAGAGATAGCCCCGCTCGGGAACTGGGTGATTACAAACATCGTGGAAAAGGCGGCGAGCGACATCCCCACCTCAAAAGCCCCCATGCCCAGCCTTCCCAGGTGCACTGGCAGAAGTGTGACCACACCTCCGAAGGTAAAGTACTGGGCGAATATAGCCACATAGGAAGGCACGAGTCCTCTTCTGGTGAGGAGTTCCTTCGCCTTACCGATGCCCTCTGCCTTTGGTATTTCGGCGGCTGCGACCTCTCTTGTGCCACCGCCGGGCAGTGTCAGGCTCAAGAGTGCACCCACACCGACGAGTATGGCACCGAAAAAGAAAAGCGGACTGAGACCCAGGCGGGAGGCGATAAGTCCGCTCAGCGGATAGCCTATCAGGGAAGCGCTTGCCAGAGACATACCATATAACGACATAGAGCGTCCCTGCTTCTCTCCCGCAGAATAATTGGCGATAACCGACATAGAGGCTGGGGCGACGAGAGCGCCGCAAGTCCCGTGGAGCATGCGCACCAGGGCAAGGTGGAGAGGACTTCGGGCGAAAGCATAGAGTGCCATGCTCAAAGCATCGCCAATTAGCCCCACAAGTAGCGGTATCTTATGTCCCACCCTGTCGATCAATCGGCCGAAGACAACATTAGCCGGGGTATTGAAGATGGAATAGAGGCCGACGATTAGCCCCACCATTCCGATGCCGGCGCCGAGGCTGGAGGCATAGATGGCTATGACCGGTATCAGCAGATGCGTATCCAGAAAGCCAAGAAAGGCGATGACCGAGGTAACCCATAGGACGCGGTTACTTTGCTGTTTCAATAGGCCCATGTAAATAACCGAGGCCATTATTATGGGGGATGGTGGAAGCAAAACGCAATAACCCCGGAGGGGATTTTAGCCATTGGGGCGGATAAGGGGGCTGGGGGCCGGTTCACACATTGAAAGACAAAAGATTTTTCGGGGTGCGGTGGAGTTGCACCAGACCGAGAATTCTGACGGATGTATGTAAATGGCTTTCTGAAGTGTGATGGCAACTCCTACGTACTCCCTTGGTTAGGCATCAGTGGCTACTTTATATCCCAAGGGACGATTGGTCTGGGATGTTCTCTTTTGCCGTGCCTAGCAACCGGGCAATTTCATCTGGTGACCAATTCTGCTCCAGCAAATCTCTTATAAACCCCTCAGCCAGCTTGCCAACACGTTCTTGTTCGAGTTCCTTTCTGATTTTGGGTAGGGGTGAGCGTTCGTTGCCAGGCGGCAACTCCCAATGCTCACATTCATATTCGAGTAGGTACTCGTCTTCGAGGAACCGCGCCTCTTTTTCATCATCGGTCGTCAAGTAACGAAACTCCAAAGTGTGCCCACCGTGTAAAAGCCACTTCTCGGCCCTATCTAAGTACTTCCATCTGGCTGCCTTATGGAAACGCTGTTCACGGAGTCTCTGCCGGAGGCTTGGGGCGGCCGACCCGATACTGACTATCCTCGAGCTACCTTTTAGTCTGCCGATTTCAAAGTCTGTCCTAACCTGATAGACGCCAGGTGTCATCGGCAAGGCGTCCTTTGCCTCTTGATTGTCGATCTCATACCAAGGAGACCATGAGCAATTTTCCTTTACTGCGGTAGTCATTAGTGCCAACTCCTGTGCTACATCTTTTATCTTCAGTCGGAGCGCTATCTGATTTTACCACGAGCGGGCTAGTGGTGGTGGCATATGGCAGTGTGTGGACTGCACGATAGTCAGTGAGGTGCAGGGTACTTCAACAAACCAGACACAGCGCTTTGAGACTGAGCTAGTTCAGAAGCTTATCATAGAAGCCGTCAGGAGGCTATAAGCGCGGCAATCACTAGCAGGACTCCCGGATATTGGTGGGTGACCATCTCATAAGCGACTGGCAAGGTGCTGGACTTCTTTTTCCGTCCGTGGCCACGGGTATCATAAGGACAATAAAGCAAGGCGTGATAGCCAAGAAACTCGGGGCCATGTCGCAGCCCGACATGCAGGCTATTGAAGACAACCTGCGGAATGTCTTGGGACTCAAGCGAAGGAGTTAAATCGGGCCAGTCCTTTATGTTGTGCCGTTATTGATATTCGGCAGCCTAGCTACTCAGGTATTCTTTGCAAGAGCTGCTATCGAACATGACCTATTTTTGTAATGCCTAAGCCCGGTAGCTCGTACAAAAACTGTAGCCTGACCTCTTTACCATCTCCAGCGCGGGCTTTCCACTCCAGTACCGTTTCACCGACAGGCTCGGAGACCTTCCCCTCTACCATAACTGAGATAAGCCCTTTGTTACCTTTTGCGAGTACGAAAATTTCATTTCCTCGGCCGGTGGGCTCCGCTTCAAGACCTTTGCCTGGCAGTGGCTCGTGCCAGCACCACTTGGAGAGCTACTCTTGCCGCTTGTCCCTATTTGCCCAGCATGGACCTTTTTAGTTCTTGGTCAATCCAGATGTATTTCGCGTAATTGCCCGTGTTGTAGTAGCCGAGCGAAAGTTCACCGCTATAGTTCTTGACCCAAGGCCACCAGAAGCGGTAGCGATACGGGGCAGGCAATGGGATAACATAGGCCTGTTCGAGCAAGTAAGGCATCAGTTCCCGATGTATCTTGTCAACTTTGGCCTCGTCAGGATAGGCTTCCAGCATGGCATCCCTCGCCTTGTTCAGCACCGGGTCGTCTATGTAGCCGGTATTCCACATGCCCACTCCGGTATAATTTATCGCCCTAAAATAGCTGCCAATGCCAGAATAACTCGAGAGCATCATGCTATCGTAGGCACGGCGAACTAGCAGAGAGGTGAATGTCGCCCAGTCCTTAGGCTCGATCTCCAGCTCCACACCCACTTTTGCCCACATGTCCTTTACCATCTGCAGCAGATCGGTAGCCGCACGCACGTTGTAACAGATTACTTTTGCCTTAAAGCCGTTGGGGTAACCTGCCTCGGCAAGGAGCTGTTTCGCCTTGTCTGGGTGGTACTCGTAGAGCTCTTGGACATGACGAGGTAGTTGTTCCAATGGCACGTAAGCTCCAGCATACTCCTTAAAATACATAATAGGCCACTTGAGTAGTGTCCCCTTACCGCCATAGTATTCATCCAGTATCTTTTTGTTGTCTATCGCCAGACAGAGCGCCTGCCGCACCCTTTTGTCAGCAAAAGGTGAGTCTTTCTTGTCGGTCCTCATGTAGATAACTGCCTCCATGTAGTCGTCAAGATAGGCTATGTGTTTCAACTGTGGCATGCGCAAGAATTCCTGTGCTGGCTCCCAGTCACAGGTCAGTATATCAAGCTGTCCGGTACGAAACGCAGCGTACCGAGTGGATTCATCGGGAATTACCGCCCACCTGACTTCGTCCAGGTAAGGCAATTGATTGCCTTTTCCTGGGCCTATGGGGTCTCTGTCCCAATAGTCAGGGTTGCGGACGAAGCGTACGACACTGCCAGGAACGAATTCGGCGAGTATAAACGGACCGGTGCCGATACTATTCTTCCAGTCGTTCATGTTGCCAAACTGCTCTAGGGCGTCCTTGGGGAATATACACGTATAGTCAGATAGATTGGTGAGGAGGTCGGAGAAGTGCATCGGATCGCACTTTACCACCACTGTGTGAGGATCGGGAGCTGTTATGTCTAAAGTCGCGCAGCCTTTGGGGTACGCTTGCTTTATGTAGCCTGTAACTAATGTACACTGGCGCTTCAGGGAGAAGACCACATCATCCGCGTTGAGTTCTCTGCCGTTTGTCGGCGGCTTATTATGCCACTTAACTCCTTTGCGCAGATAGTAGATTACGGTATGCTTGCCCTGTATCTCCCATCTTTCTGCCAATGCACCTGCTTTGTGTTCCAGCCGGTCGAGCCCCCCGCCAGCGAACCAATCGCACTCACCGGTGCCGTAACCACCGGCTCTGCCCTTTGTCCAATCACCCGTCCAGAGTTCCTCGTTCGTTAGCTTCAGCGTGGCGCATGCATAATGGGGCCGAACCGCATCATCGAACGCAACAGGGTCACTCCCTATAGCTGTGGTCAACACGCCACCGTACAGAGGCTTGTCTTCAGATACCTTGACCTCCTTGACACCACGGGCACAGCTGGCAGTCAGGCTGCCAACCAGCACCGCAAGTGCGATCAGACAGGTTATGAACGAATATGTTCTCTTCACTGATCACCCCCTACTTCATGATGTATTTGCTCGGTGGAATATTTTCGTTTACCCTATCTACTTTCCTTCGTTTGTTCTCGATTAGAGAGGTCAGCATTCCATCACCCAGACAAGCCTGCCTTGTACCTCTCTGCTTTCAACTTCGCGCTGGCTTCGACCCACATTCTTCCCTCTGACACAATCGAGCGAGCCTCTAATGAACAAGATGCTACTTGTTCCTAGGTAGCTCGGCTTGGAACTGTAGGGGGCTAGTGCCCAAGCTCACCCCGACCAACTACCCCGCCATTGTAGCAGAGCCAGCACTTATGCTGTCAAACTTGTGTACCAGTTTATTGTGGACCGTGCTATCTGAACCAGGCCATAATTAAAGACCCGAAGTGGTTTGTTTGGCGTAGGTTCATGCCTGGCACCGAGCGACAACGCGGATTGGACAACATCGGCTTGTCAGACATAATCGAGCTGTTAGACACGGTGGCTGCGTAGTAAGCCCGCATATACCTTCAGCGTGCGTCCGCGCGGACTGGCGACACCTGCGCTATGAAATCTGCTTATGGGTGCGGCGGGATGTGCGCTATAATGTGGGGGGAGCGGAATGGTAAGGCTGACTTTTTATGGCGGGATAAACGAGATAGGCGGGAATAAGATACTGCTGGAGGATGGGGAGAAGAGGCTGCTGCTGGACTTCGGCTTTCCCTATAAGCGGTACAAGTGGTTCTACGAGGAGTACCTGAAGCCGCGCCCCGGCGCCGGGCTGCTCGACCTGCTGGCACTGGGGCTGCTGCCACCACTGGAAGGGCTTTACCGCGTTGACCTGTCAATGCCGGTGCCATGGGAGGAGTTGCGGGGGAGAGGGGGCTACAGGAGGCTGGAGGAGATAGACGGAGTGCTGCTTTCCCACGCCCACCTCGACCATTCGGGACATATAGCGCTGCTGAGAAGTGATATACCGGTCTATTCCACGGCGATGACCGCCTTTATCAGTAAGGCGATGCAGGACGTGGGGAAAGCTGACTTCGACCAGGAGGTGTGCTATTTTGTGCCCAAAAAGCTGGCACGGCCCACCGACTGGAGGCAGGAGGCATGCATTGCCGACGAGAAGGCGGAAAGGGTGCAGAGGCAGTTCTGCATCGGCGATGTGAGCCCAGACTCGCTAAGCGAGATGGCAAGGCAGTTCTGGGACTGGGGCTTTTATGAGAAGACGCCGAAGCAGAAAGCGCTGTGCTCTCAGCCGCTCAAGGACTGCGGCTCCAGCCAGTTCAGGCTGCGCTGTTTTCCCGTTGACCACTCCATCCTCGGTGCCTGCGCGTGGGGCGTGGAGACAAGCGCCGGCTGGATAGTCTATAGTGGCGACCTGCGCCTCCACGGCAAGCGCGGCAAAATGACCACCAGGTTTATCGAGGAGGCTGCGGCACTAAAGCCGACCGCACTGATAATCGAGGGCACCAATGTGAAGAAGGACGAGAATGTGCCGGAGAGCGATGTCTATGAGAACGCCTGCCACGCGGTGAAAAGCGCTAGAGGACTGGTGATCGCCGACTTTTCGCCCCGAGATGTGGACAGGTTGCTTACTTTTTTGCAGATAGCCAGGGATACCGGGCGGAGGCTTGTGATATTTCCCAAGGACGCCTACTTGCTGAAGACAGTGCGCCTGCTGGAGCCGGAGATACCGGATGTGGCTACGGATGAGAACATCGTCATCTACGAGGAGACCATCGGCACCAAGGCACCAGGGCGCGTGTGGATGAAGGAGATGAGCAGGGAGTACAGCCATAAGGTGGTGGTGGCCGGGGACGTGAGAAATAATCAAGGCGATTTCATCCTGTGCTTCAGCTTTTTCGACTTAAACGAGCTTCCCAGTCTACAACCGAAGGAGGGGAGCCTCTATATCTACAGTTCCAGCGAGCCGCATGATGAGGAGCAGGAGCGGGACTTCTGGCGGCTGGGGCACTGGCTGGAGTATTTCGGCATCAAGGGCTTTGGTCTGCCCGTGGAGCGGGGCGGGAAATGGGAGATACCGGATGCGGAAAAAGGGCTGCATGCCTCGGGGCATGCCTGTGGGCCAGACCTGCTCGACGTGGTCAGGGGGATAAGTCCGAAGCATCTCATCCCGGTGCACAGCGAACAGCCCGCTTATTACAGCGCCTACCTGAAGAATAGCGGCATCGAGGTCAAGCTGCCGAGGAACGGGGGGAGCATCGAGCTGTAGACCGACTCAGGCCAGTTTTATGTCTGGCATCCCGGCCGTCTCCCTCATAAACTGGAGCAATATCTGGCTACGGAGCTCATTGCGCCCTTTGAGCGGGGTGACGAACTTGCCCTTTATCCATACCTGTCTGGGCTCGACGAAGACGAGTACACGGGGACCGTTTATGGCCTCATCGAGGAAGCGGGGGTAGCCGTTCTGGAACATTTTGCCAGCTTCGGTAATGTAGGCCTCGTCCTGCTTCTTTAAGATATCCTCTAGGATTTTGCAGGCTTTCTCCACATTGCTGTCGGTGGTCAGGGGGATGCGCACCTCATCGAACATGTAGTCGGAGGCGATGGTGGTGTAGTCCACTGAGTAGTCTTTGGAGTAGTTGAGCACGGGCTGGTCAAGGATTATCAGGTTGGGCACGTAGAGAAGCCTGCCGGTGAGCTCGCCGCCGAGCTTCTCGTCTTCTCCCACCTCCTCGAGCACGGTATGCAGCAGGCCTATCTGGCGGACATCGCCCTTGATGTTGCCGATGCGGATCCTATCGCCGATGTCATAGATTCGGGCAAAGGTGATGACAAAGAAGGCAAAGAAGCTTGCCGTGTATTTCTGCAGTGCCAGAGCCAGGGCTACGGCGATGATGGGGACATAGATGGCTATCTGGGGGACATGGATAGCAGCAAGGACGGTGATGCCTATCAGCAGCACCGTGAAGACGATGGTGAGGGCGAGCATCAGCGTCCTGGTGCGTCGCATCCTCTCCATCACCCTTAGGGCTGCGGGCACCATTGGCAGATGTTTGTTGAGCGTCTGGTTCAGTTTCATGTGCGGTTTATCAGTCCAGTGAAAGGGCAAGGTGGAGGTAAAGCCTAGCTGCCTGCACCACCTGCTCGAAAGGGACGGACTCCTCGGGGGTATGTGCTTGTTCCAGCCTGCCGGGGCCGAGGATAATGGGGTCCACCCCCTCTGCCCAGAGGACGTTGCCATCGGAATGACTCCTGAAATCCTGGGGGTTCCAGGGCAGGGAGAGTTTCCCGAAGACCTTCTGTAGCCTTTCCACCAGCGGTCTTTCCGGCGATATCCGGTAGCCGGCGTAGGTGCTCTCGAATTTGAGGCGGACGTTCAGGTTGGGTATGGCGCTGGCGGCATCCTTGACCAGCTGCTCCATCTCCGTCCTGAGGATATCCACCTTGGAGTTGGGGGGCACATGCAGGTCCAGCCATGCCTCGCAGGTGTCGGGGACGACGAAGCCGCCGGGGAAGGCGGAGAGTTCCCTGATGTTGTATACCAGCCCGTGGGGGGCTGAGGAGGCGTAGTCGGTGATGCGAAGCAGGAGTTTGAGCATGGACTCGATGGCGTTAAGCCCCAGCTCAGGCATTGAGGAGTGCACCCGTTTGCCCTCGGTGCGCAATAGCACCTCCATATAGCCGTAGTGACCGAGGCAGGGCGCCAGGTCGGTGGGCTCGCCGATGACCGCCCAGGGGAAGCTGTATTCGCGGACGAGCTCCTTAGCACCGCTGTTGTCTTCCTCCTCCCCGACCACCAGCGCAAGCGCCACCGGTGGCAGGCCCTTGCCGGAGGTGGCGAGCGCGGTGAAGGCCTCGATCATGGCGGCACAGCCGGCCTTCATATCGGCGCTGCCCAGACCGAAGATGGTGCCATTTTCCTCTGAGGCGCCGAAGTCCTAAGGTCATGCGCGGTCACCGTGTCCAGATGCCCCACAAAGCATACTTCTGCCTCCTCCTCGCCCTCAGGAAAGACCACCAGGTTGTACCGGGTATCATCAACCGGCTGCCTCTTCACTGGCAAGCCATAGCCCTTGAGATATTGCTCCACGAAGTCAGAGACCTCCTGCTCTTTTCCCGAAGGGCTGTATATATCTATGAGGGAGCAGAGGAGGCGCTTGAGTCTCTCGGAATCGATGTCCAGCCTATTTTTGCTCATCAGTGCGGTTTTTGTCCTTATTCTGCCCCTTGTCCCGGCCGCGGCGCAGTGTCTTGGCCAGCCAGGTGTGCTGGCTGCTCACCGAGAAGCCAATGGCCTTGAAGAAGGCGATGGCGACCTCATTGTCGGCATCGGTGTCGGCGATTATCATCCTGACGCCGTTCTTGCGCAGCTTCTCCTCCAGTCGGCGGTACAGCCGGTAGCCGAGATTGGTGCGGCGGTACTCCTCGTCCACGCCTATCCAGCTCACATAGCCATACTTCTTCCAGGCAGTTCCCTCCTTCTCGATGGTGGTGGCGAGGATGAAGCCGACTATCTTCTTATCGTCCTGGGTCTCGGCGACCAGGCAGTATTCCGGGTCGGAGGTGAAGTGGTCGGTGACCTCGAAGGCGTCCCATGTTCGGTAGAGGATGGGGAACTCATCGCTGGTGAACAGCTTCTCGCCGAGATGGTAGACGGCGCTGACGTCGTCTATCTCCATCTGGCGTATCTCAGCCTCTACTTTTTTCCTGTTACTCTCTGCGTCCTCGGTGCTCACGATTGCCTCCGTCGGTATGATGATATGTTTTTGTGTTCTATCAATTATATTGCAGGCGGCGGGGCAAGTCTAATTTTTGTGTTTGTTGGTGCGCCCTCACTTTATCTCTCCAAAGGGGGAGAGAATGGTTGGGGCTCTCGGGTCTCAACATCATACGTCTGTCCCTATAAGGAGAATGCTATCGTGTCCTGCCAGTGCCTGTGTGCTTGCTTTCTTCCTATAGAAAGATAGCTGGTTATACTGGGTTAAGCCTGCCGCAGTGGGGGCACGTTATCTGCAGTTCCCGGAAGGTGGGCGGCAGCTTGAGTCTGGTGCCGCAGGGACACTCGATTATGGTGTAGCTGCCCAGTCGCCACAGGGCGTCTGAGGTCTCTCTGGCCTGCCGGACCTCGTCCGTGGGCTCGGGGCTGGGGGCGCGGATGGGGATCAGGCCGGCAGCAGCGGCGCCAGGTATGATGCCTCTGCGGTCGTATTTCACCTCGCGGTAGGCACGGTCGTAATCGGCAAGAGAGGCGCCAGCCATGGAGCGCAGGATGCGTATTCTCTCCGCTATTGGTGGGTGGGTGCTGGTGAGCTCGGTCATCTTCCTGTGGAAGGGGTTTACGATGAACATGGGGGCGGTGGCCTGATTGGCAGTCCTCAACTGATAGGGCGATTTGGCTATTTTCTCCAGTGCCGATGCCAGCCCCAGTGGGTACCTGGTGTACAGAGCGGAGCAGGCATCGGCCAAATACTCGCGGCGGCGGGAGATGGCGAAGTAGATTAGCTGTGCGGCAATGGGCGCCAGCACCATCAATACCAGCGCTACCAGCATGATTATTATGGCGCCGCCACCGCCTCTGCCCGTGGAAGTCGTCCGCCGTGACCTGCCCATGCCGCCATAGAACAGAAAGCGGGAGCCGTACCAGGCGAGGATGACGATGGTGCCCAGGAGCACGCTGCACATCGCCATCAGCAGCACATCGCGGTTCTTGATGTGGGCAATCTCGTGTCCCACCACCCCCTGGAGTTCATCGCGGTTCAGGTTCTGCAGCAGCCCCGCGGTAACGGCTATGGCAGCCTTGTTCGGGTCGCGACCGGTAGCGAAGGCGTTCATCGCCGGGTCATCTATGATGTAGATATCGGGCATCTTCTCCAGGCCTGAAGCTATCTTCATTTCCTCGACCACATTGTACAGGCGCCGGTGGTCATCAGGGCCTATCTTTCTGGCACCGGAGACGGCAAGGAGGATGTTATCGCCCTGGAAGTAGGCAACCAGGTTCATCACCGCCCAGACGATGATGGCGACGATGACACCGGCGGTGCCGTTATTGAAGAAGACCAGGCCCAGAAAGTAGCCCAGAAACAGAAAGACGGCACCCAGGCTGGCAACCAGCACTATTGTTCTGGTCTGGTTGGACCTTATCTGTTCCCACATGATAGACTACGGCGGGCTTAGGGGAAGCTGACCTTGGGTGCTTCCCGTTCCTCAGCCACGGTGGCCTCGAAGAACTCTCCGGGCTTGAAGCCGGTGAGGGCGGCGACGATGTTGGAGGGGAACATCTGCGTCTGGTTGTTGTACTTCATCACCGAATCGTTGTAGAACTGGCGGGCGAAGCTGATCTTGTTCTCCGTGGAGGTCAGTTCCTCCTGAAGGGCGAGAAAGTTCTGGTTGGCTTTGAGGTCGGGGTACCTTTCCACCACGGCGAGCAGTCTGGCGAGGGCGGTGCTGAGCTCATCCTCAGCCTTGGCACGCTCGCCGGCGCCGGCAGTGGGAGGTAGCTGCTGCGCCACATTGCGGGCCCTGGTCACCGCCTCCAGTGTCTCTCTTTCAAACTTCATATAACCTTTGACCGTCTCCACCAGGTTGGGGATGAGGTCATGGCGCCGTTTTAATTGCACATCTATCTGTGCCCAGGCATTTTTCACCTGGTTGCGCAAGCGGACAAGGCCGTTATAAGTGGCGATGAACACGATAATGAGGATGGCGATGATGCCGATGACAATCCATAGTGCGATCATTTTTAGACCTCCATATTACGTTCTGGGTGCTGATTGCGTGCTTTGGAAGACCTCGCGCAGAAAATCGGTGACCTGCTGCTGGGGACTGGGAGAGGCTGGTACCGGCGCCAACTCGCTGAGCAGCGAGGAAAGCTCGCCGCCGTCGAACCACAGCCCATCGCCCCGCCGGCAGGCGTCTATGATTATGGCGGGCTGCTCTATGAGGGTTACCTTTCGCATCTTTTGCCGGCAGATAGGGCAGCGGCAATGTTTCTCTTTGTGGTCGGGCTCGGGGGCATCTAACAGGCTATCCACAGACAACTTGAGGGACTCCACCCCCAGCGACTTCAGCAGCAGTCCCAGTTCACCGGCATCGAACCAGACGCCATGGCATACGGTGCAGTAGTCGAGCTCGATGCCCTTATACTCCACCACTATCATGTCTTTATCGCAGACGGGGCATATCATAAGCCACTGCTCCGCAATGATTACCAGTGTAGATTCTGCTACTGGTGGTGTCAAGGTGGTGAGGGCCAGCAGTTCATGATAGTATAGTATGTGCAAGTAGCGGCACGATGGAGGGTAATATGCCGTACGAATATGAGATCAACGAACTGGTAAAAGAAGAGGCCTGGCGGATGTTCCGCATCATCGGCGAGTTCGTCTCTGGTTTTGATGCTCTTGCCGGCATCGAGCCGGCGGTCACCATTTATGGTTCAGCACGGCTCAAGCCCGATGACGAACTCTATTCACAGGTGGTCGAGGTGGCGCGCAGGCTGGGTGAGATGGGCTTTTCCATAATAACCGGGGGCGGCCCCGGGGTGATGGAGGCAGCCAATAAGGGGGCGCTCGAGGCAGGGGTGGCATCCATTGGGCTGAACATAGATTTGCCCGAGGAGCAGCCCTGCAATCCTTATACCACCAAGGCGCTTACCTTCCGTCACTTCTTCGTGCGTAAGGTGATGCTGGTGAAATATGCCACCGCCTTTATCATCATGCCCGGTGGCATCGGCACGCTGGACGAGCTAACCGAGGTGCTCAACCTCATGCAGACGCACAAGATAAAGCCCTTCCCGGTGATACTCTACGATAGCAGTTACTGGAAGGGGTTCCTGGACTGGCTGCGGACGGTAACGCTGGCTCGGGGATTTGTTTCAGAGGAGGACTTCAATCTGGTGCGGGTGTGTGATACGCCGGAGGAGGTGGCGACCACCGTGGAGCGGTGGTACATCAGGCATGAGATCGTGGGCAAGCGGGCGGTGGTCAAATGAAAGGCGGGCTCAATCGAGCAGGAATTCCTGCCTGTATTCGGGGACTGCCACATTCCAGCCAGTTTTTTCTCTGATGGCGGTGGCGAGGTGCTCTGCTGACTGGCTCTCGCCGTGGGTGATGAAGAGCTGCCTTGGCGGTCTCCTGAGATTTAGCACCCATTTCAGGAGCTCATTCTTATCAGCGTGTGCAGAAAAGCCCTCTATCTGGACAATTCTTGCCTTTACCCGGTAACGCTTTCCCAGTATCCTCACCTTCCTGGCACCGTCCACTATTTCCCTGCCCAGCGTCCCCTCTGCCTGATAGCCCACAAAAAGGATGGTGCTTTCCCGCCGGGAAATATTGTTGGCGAGGTGGTGTTTTATCCTGCCGCCGGTGCACATGCCGGAGCCGGCGATGATGATTACGGTGCCACTGATATGGTTTATCGCCTTTGACTCGTCGGTAGTCCTTACCAGTTTCAGCCCGGGGAAGTCGAAAGGCGACCTTTTCTGGCGTACCAGCTCTTTCATCTCGTCATCGAGAAGCTCAATGTGATGGGCAAACACTTCGTTGATATTTGCTGCCATGGGGCTGTCGAAGAAGACCAGGAGGTGAGGGATGCGGTCTTCGATGAGGAATTTGTTAAGGTAGAAGAGCATCTCCTGAGAGCGTTCCAGGGCGAAGCTGGGGATGACGATGTTGCCGCCGGCCTTGACGGTGGCGTTTATCGCCGCGGCGAGTCTATCAGCGGCCTCTTCGGGCGATTCCAGCTCTCTATTTCCATAGGTGGACTCCATGATGGCATAGTCCGCCTCGGTGAACACCGTGGGGTCATGCAGGATGGGCTTGTTCCATCTGCCGATGTCGCCGGAGAAGAGCAGTTTCCGTCGTCCTGTTCCCTGACGGGCAACTATCTCTATCATGGCTGAGCCGAGCACATGCCCGGCATCAAAAAAAGTGGCCGAGACGCTGTCCGCTATCTCTATGGTCTTCTGATAGGCCACTGGAGTCAGCAGGGGTATGGTCGCTTCAGCATCGCGAACCGTATACAATGGTACCTCGGGGTATGGACCTTTTCTTCCCTCCTTCTGGTGGCGTAGCTTCTTGAATTCGGCGTCCTCCTTCTGTATTGTGGCAGAGTCCAGAAGCATGATTTCGGTAATCTCCCGGGTGGCGGGGGTGCAGTAGATGGGACCGCGGAAGCCATCGCGCACCAGCTTGGGCAGGAGTCCACAGTGGTCAAGATGGGCATGAGTGAGGAGCACGGCGTCTATGGTATTTGGCGGGATTGGGAAGGGCGCCCAGTTCCGTTCTCTAAGAGGCCTTTCCTGGTAGAGTCCGCAGTCCACGAGCAACCTAAAGTTATCCACTTCAAGGAGATAGCAAGAGCCGGTGACGCTGCGGGCGGCACCGAAAAAGGTGAGCTTGAGGGTCATGGCTTTGTGATGATAGCAGAAGCTAGCCCCGACGTAAAGGCTTGTTCTTGTGCTGGGTTATAGTATAATGTGTGTTTAACAGGAGGAAAGATATATGCCCGAACTTAAGACCGCGATAACTATTGTGGAGATAGTCATCGGTGTGGCGGTGGCGATGTTATTCGGAGACTTCCTGGGCGCGCGGGTAGGGAGGGTGAAGCTGGCGATAGCCATGGGTGTGGTCATCCTAATCGCTGTCGTAGCCTTCACGGTATATGCCGCGGTGAAGCTTGCCGGAGCGTAAATGGCGGCGCAGGCTGTCTGCCAGTGGCCGGGGCCAGTTGACAGTGTTCGCCGACATCAAGCTTGATGTAGAGGTGTTGTTTGTCGTAAACTTAGTATGCCCTGTCAGGATAGAAGATTCCATCCAGGGCAAGGTGACGAATTGAAAAACAAGACTGGTGTGAAGACTGCGACAAAAAAATTCAGCCTGCTCGATGCCATCGGCAATACCCCGCTGGTGGAGCTCACCAATCTGAATGGCAACCCGAAGGTACGCATTCTGGGCAAATTTGAGGGTGCCAACCCCGGTGGTTCGGTAAAAGACAGGCCGGCCTATTACATGATAATGAAGGCTGAGGCGAGTGGCGAGCTGACACACGACAAGACCATTGTGGAACCCACTTCGGGTAACATGGGTATTGCCCTGGCGATGATAGGAGCGGCAAAGGGCTATAAGGTGAAACTTTTCATGCCCGAGTGCGTCAGCGTAGAGAGGCAGCGGACGCTATCGGCTTTCGGTGCTGAGGTGGTGCTGACGCCGGGCGACGAGGGTACCGATGGCGCCATCAGGAGGGCGTGGGAGCTGGTGGAAAGAGAGCCGGAGAAGTACTACATGCCCAACCAGTTCGACAACGTGAACAATGTCCTCGCCCATTACGAGACCACCGGACCCGAGATTTTCTCTCAGACGAACGGGGAGGTGGATGTGTTTGTGGCCGGCATCGGGACGACGGGGACTTTGATGGGGGTGGCGAAGTACCTTAAAGAGAAGAAGCCTGAGGTGAAGATAGTAGCTGTGGAGCCCACGGTGGGTCACGCGATACAGGGGTTGAAGAACTTGAGCGAGGCTATTGTGCCCAAGATCTACCGTCCAGAGCTATGCGACGACAAGGTGGTTATCGAAGACGACGAGGCTTTTGACACCGCCAGGCTGCTGGCGGTGAAGGAGGGGCTATTTGTAGGTATGTCCAGTGGGGCAGCGGTTGCGGGGGCTTTACGGCTGGCGAAGAAGATGCGCTCCGGTACCATTGTAGTTATATTGCCGGACCGCGGTGACCGTTACCTCAGTACCACCTTGTTCCGCTCCATCTGTGCCAAGTGCCCGCCGTAAGTTGCTCACTCGAGGCCTTCGAGGAAAGCTTTCACATTCCTGCCTAGCACCCGGTGGTTGTAGCCACCTTCAAGCACGGCAAACCTTCTCCCCTGGCAGTTCCTCTCGGCTGCGTCCTTGGCGAGCTTGCCGATGGTGGTATAGTCCTCGGTCGTGAGTTCACCTCCCCAGTCCTCGACATGGCGGTCGAAGCCTGCGGAGATAGCCAGCACTGAGTAACCGCTCTCCCGTTCCAGTCTGGCAGCGATGGCAGTCATGAAGTCCTTTCGGGAGTGGCTTGAGGGCTGGAAGTAAACGATGGGCCCACTGGTGAAAATGTTGGCGGTGCCGTCGCCAAAGTGCAGGTCGAAGTCTATGATTAAAGCGGACCGGATCTTGTTCTCGGCCTTTAGTTTCGCCAGTGCGACGGCGATGTTGTTGAAGTAGCAGAAGCCCCAGCAATGGTCGGGGCTGGCGTGGTGCCCGGGTGGCCTGATGAGGGCGAAGGCGGGCTCGCCCGTCATGGCTATTTCTGCGGCTTTAATAGCGCCCCCGGCAGCGAGGCTGGCGACCTCAAATAGGTGCCGGTCATGCTTGATGGACTCGATGTGTTGCTGCGTGTGCACCCGCAGAAGGTCCTCTTCGCTGGCAGCTTCTGGTTCCACGAACGGCAGATGGCGCAGTTCCTCGAGGATGGCCTCGAGCCTGCCGGGGCTGGCGGCAGGGTTGGAGGCGTAGACCTCCAGGTACCGCGGGTGGAATACCACGTTCATTGCACAGCCCCTTTAATGCCCGATGTGGTCTTGGCTTGTATTACTTAAGCTGCTCTCTGGTGAAGTCGAGGATGCGGCGGGCGACCACAAGCATGTTTATCTGTCCGGTGCCCTCGAAGATATCGTTTATCTTGGCATCGCGCATCCACTTTTCCACCAGGTATTTCCTCGAATAGCCCAGAGGGCCCAGTATCTCCACAGCCTTCTGGGTGATTTTGGTGGCAGCCAGCCCAGCTTTAACCTTCGCCATGGACGATTCAAGATTGTTGGGCTTGAACTGGCTCATCATCCACACTGCCCTGAGCATGAGCATTTTGGCTGCTTTGTATTGCGATTCCATCTCCATGACGTCGCGTTCCAGGGCGGTGAGCTTCTGGCGAGGGAGGCCGTAGCGTATCTTGATGCCCTCTTTTTCCAGGGTCTCCTTGACAAAGTCAAGGGCTGCCCTGGCGACGCCTATTGCCATGGCGGCGATGATGGGGCGAGTGGCATCGAAGGTAGCCATGGCTTTCTTAAAGCCAGCGGTATCGGTCTTGTCAACTTTCCTCACCTCAGGGCTGCCGAGGATATTTTCGAAAGGTATGCGGCAGTTATCGAACACCAGGGTGACGGTATCGCTGGCCCTGATGCCGAGCTTCTTTTCCTGTTTCTCCACCTTGACCCCGGGGGTGCCGGCTTCGACGACAAATGGCTTCATACCGGCCCTACCGGCGGACTTGTCCACAGTTGCCCAGACAACGGTGAGACCGTTGGACTTCTCCATCGCCCTCTTGCCGGCGGTGACGAAAATCTTCTCGCCGTTGATCACCCATTCATTGTTTTCGCGGACGGCGGTGGTACTGATGGCGGCGGTGTCCGAGCCGCAGTGAGGCTCGGTCATTGCCATAGCACCCCAGCATGGCTTGTCCTCACCGAAGCGCTTGAGGAATCTTTCTATCTGTTCCCTGGTCCCGGAGGCGAAGACGGCGGCGCCGCCCAGTCCCGGTCCGGGCATGGCCAGCATGAGCCCGGCATCGCCCCAGCAGAACTCCTCCACCCTTAGCGCCGCTGCAACACCCAGTCCGAAGACGCCCCCCTGCGACCTCAACCCCATTGACTTTTGAATGAACTCCTCGGGCTCCTCGTGCTCGTGCTCATCATAGTAGCGGCTGATGGGGCGCATAAACTCTTCGGCGAATTTGTGTGCCGCCTCTATGGCTGCCTTCTCTTCCGGTGAAAGTTCAAAGTCTATCATTATTTTTTACCTCCTTGTGTTATACCATGGCCATGCCATCAAAGGTGGCGAAGCCTCGACCGTTGCGGAACCAGAGCTCCACGGGATGGTCCCTGATATAGCCGTGGCCACCGAGAATCTGCACTCCCCTGTCGGTGGCGGTCATCACCATGTCGTCGGCGTAGAGCTTGACCAGGGAGGCCTCTCTAGTGGCGTCCATCTTCTTGTCCAGCATCCAGGCTGCTTCCCAGGCCATCAGTCTGGTGGCGTCTATCTCGATGGCCGTCTCGGCAAGCATAAAAGCGATAGCCTGTCTTGAAGCTATGGGCTCGCCGAAGGCAACACGAGTCTTGGCATACTCGCGGGCATATTCGTAAGATGCTTTGGCTACGCCCACCGCCATCGCCGCCAGGGCTACGCGGGAGCAATTGAGCAGGCGGTTGAAATCACAGCCTTTGTCACCGCCGAGCCTGTTTTCTTTGGGCACGCGGCAGTCTTTAAGCACCAGCTCATAGGTAGCTAGCGCTTTGATACCCATGTTCTTCTCCCGCTCCTTTATCTCCAGTCCGGGCGTCCCTTTTTCCACGATGAACCCCTGGGTCTGTCCGTTCTCTGCAGCATAGACTAGAATTACCTCTGATTCTGCAGCCAGCGGGACGTAGCACTTTTCGCCGTTGAGGATATAGGTGTTGCCATCCTTTCTTGCCGTAGTAGCCAGGGCATTGGGGTCGAAATTGAATTTCGGCTCGATGAGGGCTGCGGTGGCGGCGGTGAACTTGGCGCCACAGAACATAGGCAGGTATTTCCTTTTCTGCTCCTCGGTGCCCATCTCAAGGATGGGCAGAACGAAAAGCGATGGACAGAGGATGTGCATTGCCATCGCCAGGTCACCCCAGGCAAGCTCCTCGGCGATGAGCACACCGGTGAGAACAGAGCGCTCGCCGCCAGCGCCGCCATAGGCCTCGGGTATGCAACTGGAGACCAATCCCAGCCCCCAAGCGGTCTCGATAAGCCTCTGGGGTATTTCACCGCTCTCATCGCATTCCCGATAGACCTTGCGCATCTCATCGGTGGCAAACTGCTTCACCATATTCACTATCATCTGTTGCTCTTCTGTCGGGCTGAAGGAAATCATGGCTCGCTCCTTTCGACATTGCATTAACTGTGTGCCCGAGGCTTGTAAGCACAGGAGGACACAGGCAGTAATATAGCATACGACTAAATTGGCGTCAAATCACTGTACTTATGGCGTGGATTAGCAGCAGACACTCGGATTGTTTCCGGGACGAAAGAAAGGCTGATTAGTCCCCTCACCTAACCTCTCCCGCAAGGGGAGAGGGATAAAAAGGTGGGGCACCCCCGCGAGGGAGAAGGGGGTATACCAGGGCTGGAAATAGCTAGACCTGACCAGGTGGCACTCTCCCGCGGGAGAGAGGG
>Ga0123519_10005914_pt1 | contig 19371 bp, 16 predicted proteins | sample YelNatPaOPRAMG02_FD_87396 | JGI IMG/M metagenome (GOLD analysis project Ga0123519, IMG submission 87396) | Hot spring microbial communities from Yellowstone National Park - Yellowstone National Park OP-RAMG-02 (version 2) | ecosystem: Environmental > Aquatic > Thermal springs > Hot (42-90C) ... | reverse complement strand
TCGCCGTCGGCGACCTCACGCAACGCCTTGATGAGCTCCGGCTGGTTGGCCGCAACGACGGCGGTACGTACCGGGCGGTGCGCGCGCCGGCGCGCCAGCGTATAGCCCAGGTCGGGCAACGCCACGTCCTGGTGGGCTTGCACCCAGTCAGCCAACCGGCCGGCGGTGCGGCGCAGCTCGTCGGCCGACGTAGACGACAGCGGGAACAGCAGCGGCGATCGCAAGCGCGGCGAAGCCGGGCGCAGCGGATCGTCGCCAGCGAGCAGCGGCGATCGCAAGCGCGGCGAAGCCGGGCGCAGCGGATCGTCGCCAGCGAGCAACGGCGATCGCAAGCGCGGCGAAGCCGGGCGCAGCGGATCGTCGCCAGCGAGCAACGGCTCCATCGCCGCCGCTCCGGCCGAGACATCTTCGGGCGCAGCGGCTTCAGCCGCCTGTTCGGGCGCTTGCTCCACGATGGCGTGTACGTTGGTTCCGGAGACTCCATACGACGAGACTGCCGCGCGGCGCGGCTGGCCGGCGTTGCTTGGCCATTGTGTGATCTCTTGCGGCACAAAGAGTTTAGTCTCGATGCGGGAAAGCTCGTCGGGCAGACGGGTGAAGTGCAGGTTCCGCGGAACCACGCCATGCTGCAGCGCGAGGATCGCCTTCATCAGCCCCAGAGTCCCGGAGGCCGACTGGGCATGACCGAAGTTGGTCTTCACCGATGTCAGCGCACAGGGTCCCTCGATGCCGTAAACCTTGCTCAGACTGGCATATTCGATAGGGTCACCCACTGGGGTCCCGGGGCCATGCGCCTCGACCATGCCGACGCTGCGGGCATCCACACCCGCGGCGTCCAGCGCCGCCCGATACACTGCGGTCTGCGCGGTCTGCGACGGTGTCGAGATATTCACGGTATGGCCATCTTGGTTGGCAGCTGTGCCACGCAGCACAGCCAAAATCCGGTCGCCATCTCGTAGCGCATCGGGTAAGCGCTTGAGCAACACGACGACACAGGCCTCGCCACACACGTATCCGTCGGCCGCGACGTCGAACGCATGACAGCGTCCCGTGGGCGAAAGATGGCCTTGCGCCGTCCCGGCCAGGAACTTCCGTGGTTCCAGCATCACGAATGCGCCGCCCGCGAGCGCCATATCGCTCTCGCCGTCGTGCAGGCTGCGACAGGCCATGTGCACCGTCAGCAGGCCAGACGAACATGCGGTGTCCACCGTCAGCGCAGGACCGTGGAGTCCCAGGGTATAGGCGATCCGCCCCGACGCGAGGGCAAAAGTGTTGCCGGTATACCCGTAGGGCCCCTCCATGGCGGCGGAATCGGCAGCCATCAGCTGGTAGTCGAAATGCGTCAGTCCGACGAACACGCCGGTCAGCGAGTCGGTCATGATCTTCGGCGTGAGACCCGCGTGCTCCATGGCTTCCCATGAGGTTTCCAGCAGCAGGCGGTGCTGCGGGTCGAGGGCGATCGCCTCGCGCTCACTGATCCCGAAGAACTCGGCATCGAAGCCGGCGACATCATCGAGGAATGAGCCCCACTTCGACACTGACCGGCCCGGTACACCGGGCTCAGGGTCGTAGTACTCGTCGGCGTCCCAGCGGTCGGGCGGAATCTCGGTGACCAGGTCGTCACCGCGCAGCAGCGCCTCCCACAGCTGCTCCGGGGAGTCGATACCGCCCGGAAGCCGACAGGCCATCCCGATGACGGCAACCGGTGTCACCGGTCCGGTGGGCGAGGAATCGGCCGAAGCCAAGCGGTGCACACGATCATCCGTCGCCCCGAACGAAATCATTCAGCCTCCTCGATGCAACGATTACGCAGCCTTGTCCGCCGCTTGACTCAGACATGGCATGCCGACCCCGCTGACGTGCAGGAAAGGCGGGCAGCGGTATTATACACACGCAGTTTATTGACGAAGCAGTTATTTTTTTGTCATGCGATACCCCGGTCGTTTGTTCTCTGGGCACTTTTCTTTTCCAAGAGCCTGTAACGGCGAGCGGCGCGCACGGTAACCTCGTGCGCGTGGTTGAGATGTCCGTTCCGGCTCTGTTGCGCGAGCGCGCCAGTCTGCAGCCCGATGACACGGCATTCACGTTCTTTGATTACGAGCAGGACTGGGCCGGCATTGCCGAAACCCTGACATGGCCGCAGCTGTATCGGCGAGCGATGAACGTTGCACGCGAACTCAGGCTTTGTGCATCACCGGGTGATCGCGCCGTCATATTAGCTCCGCAGGGACTCGATTACATCGTTGCTTTTCTCGGCACGTTACAGGCCGGGCTTATCGCGGTTCCGCTTTCCGTTCCGTTAGGTGACGTCAGCGATGAGCGTGTTGATTCGGTACTGCGCGATGCGGCACCCGCGGCCGTTCTCACGACATCCGCTGCGGTAGGCGCAGTCACCGGCCACGTTGTGCCACAGCCCGGGGAATCCACCCCATCAGTCATCGAGGTGGATTTGCTGGATTTGGACGCTCCAGTAGGATCCGATCCCGGAGAAGACACTCACCAAACTACCGCGTATTTGCAATATACATCGGGATCCACCCGGCAACCGGCCGGCGTCATGATTTCCTATACGAACCTGGTGGTTAATTTCGACCAGCTACTATCCGGATACTTTGCCGACCGCGGCGGCGTGCCCCCGCCGGATTTGACACTGGTATCGTGGCTACCCTTCTACCACGACATGGGCTTGGTTTTGGGCGTTTGCGCGCCCATTCTGCTGGGATCTCCCGGCGTGCTTACCAGCCCGGTGTCATTCCTGCAGCGTCCGGCCCGGTGGATGCAATTGCTGGCAACTAATTCCCAAGCATTCTCAGCTGCACCCAATTTTGCTTTCGAACTGGCTGCTCGCAAAACATCAGACGAGGACATGGCAGGGTATGATCTCGGCGGCGTGCAAACCATCCTTAGCGGTGCCGAGCGGGTACACCCAGCTACCCTCAAACGCTTTGCTGAGCGATTTAGACGCTTCAATCTGCACGATAAAGTGCTCCGGCCCTCATATGGGCTCGCGGAAGCAACCGTGTACGTGGCGACCAGCACAGCGGGTCAACCGCCACAGATCGTCCACTTCGAGTCTGACAAACTGTCCGCCGGCCATGCGAAGCGCTGCTCGAGCGGAGGCGGGACACCACTGATCAGTTATCCGTCGTGGCAATCACCTACCGTGCGGATTGTTGATCCCGAGACGCAGACCGAATGTCAAGAGGGAACGACCGGCGAGATCTGGGTACACGGCGACAATGTCGCTACGGGCTATTGGCGCAAACCTCAAGAGACCGAGCGCACGTTCGGAGCCAGGCTTGTCGCGCCGTCGGCCGGCACTCCGGAAGGGCCCTGGCTGAGGACCGGGGATCTGGGCTTCATCTCCGACGAAGAGCTGTTCGTCGTCGGCCGTATCAAGGATCTGTTGATCGTCTACGGACGTAACCACTCTCCCGACGACATCGAGGCGACGATCCAGGAGATAACCCGAGGCCGGGTCGCGGCGATAGCGATTCCCGTCGAGGGTGCGGAGCAGCTTGTCGTGGTTATCGAAGTCAAGAAGCGCGGCGACTCCGAGGAGCAGGTGACACACAACTTCGAGGTCCTCAAGCGTGCGGTCACCTCGGCCGTCTCGAACTCGCACGGCCTCGGGATTGCGGATCTGGTTCTGGTGCCACCCGGCTCGATTCCGACCACCACCAGCGGAAAGGTCAAACGATCGGCCTGCGTCGAGCAGTACCAAGGCAATCAGTTCGCCCGCCTGGACGGTTGAAAGTCATCCCCGCGCGCAATCGTGACCCGGCGCCCTCTGGATCGCTGACCGAGCATTCCGGTCTCCCTCAGCTAGATCAAGCAGTTAGGTCAAACCCGCCTACCGGGGTGATGCGGGGAGTACGATCCCGCGTCAGTTGGTGGGTCCGCGCTGGATCGACCGCCTCGCACACTGGGTCACCGGGGGAGAGGAAGACCGATGAAACACGCTATGCGTATCGGTCGACTAGGCATGCTGATGGTGGGCGTGGGCATGGGGTCTGCGCTGACCGCCACCCCAGGGATCGCCTCGGCCGACGCGTCTGGCGAGCCGTTTTCAGTGATCGATCAACTGCTCGGTGGTCTTCCCGACCCTGCCCAGCCGACATCGGCGTTGGATATGCAGGTCTCGATAAACGGGATGGATTTGTTCCCCACAACAGACAACACCGCGACCGCCACCTCGGGCACCGGGGACATCGCGATCGCCCTCGGCAACGGGGCTAATGCCGACGCCACCGGCACCTTTGAACTCGCCTTCGCCAACGGCCCGAACAGCACCGCCGAGGGCGTCTTGGGCAGCATTGTGAGCCTCGTTGTCGCCAACGGCGCGGGCAGCCACGCCACCAACGGCTTGGGTGGCATCTTCGACACCGCAGTCGCCGACGGCGCCGGCAGCAACACCACCACCGGACTCGGCGCAGTCGGCGACCTCGCATTCGCCCACGGGACCGGTAGCGACGCCAGCGCCGGGTCTTTCGGCTTCTTCGACACCGCAGTCGCCGACGGCGCCGGCAGCCACGCGATCGCCGGCATCGGCGCCACCCTCGGCACCGCCGCCGCCTTCGGCGACAACACCAGCGCCCTGGTAGCGGCGAGCCTCGGCGACCTCGCCACCGCCCTCGGCGCCGACAGCAGCGCCGCCACCGCCGGCGGCGGCGATGTCCTCGCCTTGGCCACCGCCGGTGGCGCCGCCAACGCCGTCGGTTTGCTCGAACTCGCGGTCGGCAACGGCGTCAACAGCGACGCGACCGCGGGCGGCATTCTGGGTCTGGCATTCGCCTTGGGCAGCGACCTCAAAGCTCTCGATTCCGGCATCCTGGATGTCGCCAGCGTTTTCGGCACCAACGCCGAGGCCGACGCCGCCAGCGGCATCGCCGACATCGCCTCCGTCCTCAACTTCGGCGGCGCTCACGACCTTGCCGTTGCCGGCGGCACCAGCGCCGGCAACGGCAACCTCGACATCGCCACGATCATCGGCGCCGGCAGCACCGCCAGCGCCGGCTCGGACTCCACCGCATCCGGCAGTCTGGATCTCGCCACCGTCCTAGGCAACATGCTCGACGCGAACGCGACCGGCGGCAACCTCCTGCTCGACATCGCGCTGCCGTTCCTGTCCCTGCCCCTATAGGGATTGTCGCGGTCCCCGGCAGCCGGCAGCTTTGGTGAAGCGTGCTCTGGGCGCGTGCTCACGTACCGAGCAGATCGAGCATCGCGTGGCTGGCGACTTTGGCCCCGAACGGGGTCTTCCGACGCGGTCACCGGCGGCAGCCGGGTCCACGACATGGTCCGGCCCGATCCCCTTGCCCAGCGCCGCAGCCAGGCGGGCGCACAGGTTCTCGTCGTTGACCAGCGGTGGGCAACCACCGGCAAGCGTGACCTCGGGACGCTGATCCTCGGGCATCCCGTAGGTGTGCGCGACGCCGTCGCAAACAGCCTTGATCCCGTCGATCAGTCGCTCCCGTATGCGCGTTGAACAATCGCAGGTTGGCCTTGAGCAGCGCCTGGTCCGGGATGACGTTGTGGGCCGAGCCGGCCTGTACCGAACCGACGGTCGGCACCGCGGTCTCGGGTGGGGGGATCATCCTGCTGATGATCGTCTGGAATTCGACGATTGCCAGGGCAGCCATCACCACCGGGTCCTTGGCCAGCTGCGGCATCGACCCGTGACCGCCGACGCCACGAAACACGATGTCCACCTGGTCGGAACCGGCCATCATCGGGCCGCCGGCGGCGGCCACCACGCCGACTGGGCCGCGTCGTCGACCATGGCCTGCGCTCCGGCGATCAGTTCCTCGGCCGGCTGGCCGACCAGCACCGCGGTACCCGACCAAGCGTCGGTCGCGCCGACCAGCACCGCGGCCATCCCCAGCATCCAGGTGACGTGGGCGTCGTGTCCGCACACGTGCGCGACCGGTGACGGGGTGCCGTCATCGCCGATAACCGGCACCGTGCTCGCGTAGTCCAGGCCGGTGTTTTCGGCGACCGGCAGGGCGTCCATGTCGGCGCGGTACATGACGGTCGGTCCCTCGCCGTTGTGAAGCACTGCGACCACACCGGTGCCACCGATCCCGGTCGTCGCCGCGAAACCCAGCTCAGCCAACTCTGCGGCGACGATCCCAGCGGTGCGAGTCTCGGCGAAGCCCAGCTCGGGATGGCGGTGCAGGCTGGCCTTTCCCTGTCTTCCGCGCCCTATGCGATCACAAACGGCGGCGAGTCCGGTCGCGGGGTTGGGCGCACGACACTTCTAGCGCCCGGCGTTGCGGGCCAGGTCGATGGCGTACTGATTGACGAACGTGCCAGCCGGCGGGTCGCCTTTGCCGCATGTCCCGTCGGATTCGCCGGGACGTTTGATCCACAGGTAGGCATCGGCGTGCGCCCCTGCGGTGGCCGTGGTCGGCGGAGTGCCCAATGCTCGGCCGCTGGGGTTGCACCAGCTCAGCTCGGAGTCAGGTGCTGGTCCGGCCCCGTTGCGCGACGTGTCGATCACGTAGTGCGAACCGTTCGTGAGCGCCGAAATCGCTTCGCCGTAACCAATTTCGTCTTCAGTGGTGAAGAAGTTCGCCGTGTTGAGGCTGAAGCCGCGCGCTCGGTCGACACCGACCGCGTTGAGCCGCGCGGCCATCTCCTCGGGGCTATGCCAGCGCAAGTGACCACCGTCGACGTAGACCGCCGTGGCCGGATTGCGCGAAAATGTGTCGACCGCGTAGCGAACCAGATCGAACCGTTCCTGGCGCTGCTCAGCCGACAGGCAGTCGGCCATGGCCAGTGCATCGGGTTCGAGGATGACCGCCGTCGGCGCGGCGGCTACGTCGGCGGCGATGCCGTCGATCCAGGCGCGGTATTCAGCGGCGGTCGCGAAGCCGCCCGCGGCAAAACTGCCGCAGTCGCGGTGCGGGATCGCATACAGCGCCAGTACCGGGATGGCGCCGGCCGCCTGTGCGTCACCGGTGTACTTGGCGACTGTCGCCGCCGACGGGCCCGGGACCACCCAGTACGCCTGCGGCGTGTTGGCGATGGTGCTCAACTCGGGGCTCGGCGGATCGGCCCGCTGAGCGGCTCGCATGGCCGCCGAGGTGGGATTGACGTAGAAGGGCAGACCGGCCAACGGGTTGACCTCACCGGCCAACCGCATCGCCGGGGCGTGCCCGACCCGCGCCGGGCCGGCGAGAGCACCTAGGACAACGACCGCGACCGTCAGCAACGATGCGATCGACCGCGCGACTGCGCCAGCAGCTGAGAACAACACCCCCGGAAAATTAGTGCTTCCGAGCACATAGCGTCAATCGCCGAAGCCAAGCGGCGCCGCGGGCGAAGGGCACGCGATGCCCATCCCACTGCACTGTGCATATAGGGCATATAGGGCATACGGGCCGGAAATTGCCATCTGGGGCGCGCCCGAAGGGATTCGAACCCCCAACCTTCTGATCCGTAGTCAGATGCTCTATCCGTTGAGCTACGGGCGCCTGGATGTTCAATTGTTCCGGCGGCGGAGGCGAGAGGATTTGAACCTCCGGTCCCCGGGTAAGGGGACAACTCATTAGCAGTGAGTCCCATTCGGCCGCTCTGGCACGCCTCCTCGGATTTCTCGAGGGTACCGGACCCCGATTGAGGTCCTGGAACCGCCGCGGAGCACAGGGTACACAGCATGGACATATGCTGTCGAAGTGACCGCCCGCCTGCGCCCCGAGCTGGCCGAGCTGCCGGCCTACGTCGAGGGCAAGACGGTCGCCGGGGCGATCAAGCTGGCCAGCAACGAGACGGTGCACGGTCCCCTGCCCGGCGTGCGCGCTGCGATCGAACAGGCCATCGGTGCGGTCAACCGCTATCCGGATAACCACAACGTCGAGCTCAAGTCCCGGCTGGCGCAGCATCTGAAGCCCGGAGGCGCTTTCACCCCCGAACACATCGCCGTCGGCTGCGGTTCGGTGAGCCTGTGCCAACGGCTGATCCAGGCCACCGCCTCGGTCGGCGACGAGGTGCTGTACGGTTGGCCCAGCTTCGAGATGTACCCGTTGCAGGTCCGGGTCGCCGGGGCCGTCCCGATTCAGGTGCCGCTGCGTGACTACACCTTCGACCTCGACGCTATGCGCACCGCGATCACCGACCGCACCCGGCTGATTTTCGTCTGCAACCCTAACAACCCGACGTCCACCGTCGTCGAGCCGACGGCGCTGGCCCGATTCATCGAAGCGGTACCGTCGCACGTCCTGATCGCCATCGACGAGGCCTATGTCGAATACATCCGAGACGGGCTGCAACCGGACAGCCTCGGGCTGGTCGGAACCTACAGCAATGTCGTTGTACTGCGGACGTTTTCAAAGGCCTACGGATTGGCTGGTCTGCGGGTGGGCTACGCGGTCGGCGATCCGCAGGTTATCACCGCGCTGAACAAAGTCGCCGTGCCGTTCACCACGACCAACGTGTCGCAGGCCGCGGCGATCGCCTCGCTGGACGCTGCCGAGGAGCTGCTGGCCCGCACCGACGCCGTGGTCGGCCAACGCACGCGGGTTGCCACCGCCCTGCGCTCCGCCGGTTTCACGCTGCCGCCGTCGCAGGCCAACTTCGTCTGGCTGCCGCTGGGCGCGCGCACGCCAGACTTCGTCATGCGGGCAGCCGATGCGGGGATCGTGGTCCGCCCGTATGGGGCCGACGGTGTGCGGATCACGATCGGGGCCGCAGAAGAGAACGACGCCCTGGTGAGGTTCGCCGCGGGCTGGATAGGAAGCGAGTGATCCCATGGGCCAGCCGTACGAATCCGTCACTGTCGAGACCAAGGAGCACGTCGCAACGGTGACGTTGATCGGGCCCGGCAAAGGCAACGCGATGGGACCGGCGTTCTGGTCGGAGATGCCCGAGGTGTTCGGGGCACTGGACGCCGACCCCGAGGTGCGGGCCATCGTGTTGACCGGCTCGGGCCGCAACTTCAGCTACGGTTTGGACGTGCCGGCAATGGGCGGTGCGCTCGCCCCGGTCCTGGCCGAGGGCGCATCGGCCCGGCCACGTGCCGAGTTCCACGCCGAGGTGCTGCGCATGCAAAACGCGATCAGTGCCGTCGCCGACTGCCGCACCCCCACCGTCGCCTCGGTGCACGGCTGGTGCATCGGCGGCGGCGTCGATCTGATCTCGGCGGTGGACATCCGCTATGCCAGCGCCGACGCCAAATTCTCCGTCCGCGAGGTCAAGCTGGCGATGGTCGCCGACGTCGGCAGCCTGGCACGGCTGCCGTTGATCCTCTCCGACGGGCATCTGCGGGAATTGGCGCTGACGGGTAAGGACATCGACGCCATGCGCGCCGAGAAGATCGGCCTGGTCAACGATGTGTTCGCCGATGCCGAAGCCGCATTGGCCGCTGCGCGTGATGCCGCTGCCGAGATCGCCGCGAACCCGCCACTCACCGTCCGCGGCATCAAGGACGTCCTCGATCAGCAACGCATTGCAGCGGTTTCGGCGAGTCTGCGGTATGTGGCCGCCTGGAACGCAGCGTTCCTGCCGTCCAAGGACCTGACCGAGGGGATCTCGGCGACGTTCGCCAAACGTCCGCCGAACTTCACCGGGGAGTAGGGTCGTCGTCTTCGTCCCCGCCATCCCGCAGCAGGTTTTCGGGGTGATGGAAGACGTTCACGCGCGGCCGCCCGCGGTCGAGGTGCGGCGGCGGAATCCATTCAGTGGCACCGTCTTGACGTTTACGCGTGGTCCAGCCGCCGCTGGTGACGAGTTTGTGGTGTGGCCGGCACGCTTGAGTCAGGCCGTCGATGCTGGTTTCACGGCATTGCGCGTAGTCGGTGACGTGGTGAACCTCGGTCAGATAGCCGGGCACGTCGCAGTTCGGGAAGGTGCACCCACGATCCTTGGCGTACAACACAATTCGCTGTCCTGGCGAAGCCAGCCGTTTGGTGTGATACAGCCCGATCGCTTTGCCCTTGTCGAAGATCGCCAGGTAGTGATGCGCCTGGGAGGCCGACCGGATCACATCGGACATCGGTAACCAGGTGCCCCCGCCTGTGCGAGCCTTTCCGCAGCCGGATTCGAGTTCTCGCAGGGTGGTCGTGACAATGATGGTCGTCGGTAGCCCGTTGTGTTGGCCCACATCACCGGAGGCCAGCAGCGCCCGGCCGGCAGCGTTTAGCGCGTCGTGGTTGCGCTGGCCGGTGCTGCGGGTGTCGGAGTCGATAGCGGCCTGTGACGGGATGCCGCTGATGCAGGGGCTGGCATCGGCTGGATTGCACATACCGTGAGCGCCCAGCTTCGCCAGCACCGCATCGAGAGTGGCGCGGGCCTCCGGCGTCACATAGCCGTTGATCGCCGACATGCCGTCGGCGCCTTGTTTGCCGACGACGAAACTGCGGCGGCGAGCCCGGTCCTCGTCGGTGAAATTGCCGTCGGGATTCAGGCAATCGGTGAGCTTGTCGGCCAGCCTGCCCAACTGGTCGGGGCGAAACTCGCTGCCCTGACGGGCCAGTTGGGCTTCGGCTTTCGCCCGCGTCTCGACATCGACGAAGTCCGGCAGGCGGTGCCAAAAGCCCCGGATGACTGCCACGTGGCCGGAACCGATGCGGCCGGCGCGCTGCGCTTCGGCCGTGGCAGCCAGCACCGGCTCCAGCAGTTCACCGGTCATCGCCCGCCGCGGCCCCAGATCTTCGGCTTCCTGGATGCGCCGGGCTGCCTCGGCGCGGGTGATGCGCAGCCGCTCGGCCAACGCGAACGACAGCTTGCCGCCCAGTTCGGCGGCGTCGGCCTGTTCGGCGATCCCATTGATCAGCGGATGTTCGACGGCCGGCAGTTGCCGGCGCACCCGCTCGCAGCGCTCCAACATGGCCAGCCGCTCTGGGGTGGTCAGCACGTCGAAAGACAACTCCAGCACCTGGCGCAGGTCCGCCTCGATCGCGTCGAAAACCTCGATGATCTCCGTACGGCTATTCGAACACATGATCGAATCATATCGCCGGCAACACCTGCAGCGCCTTCAAGCCGGCGCACAAAGCCTCAACTGTGGATAAAGGCCACACTGTGGACAACCGGACCGGCACGTACCCTCGCGACTGGGCAAGACCCCGTCCCGACAGAGAGGCCACCCATGACAGACGACGGCAGAATCCGTGTCCCGGCCGACCTCGACGCTGTCACCGCGGTCGGCGCGGAAGACCACTCCGAGGTCGAGCCCGCAGCCATGGAACGCATCTGGCAGGCGGTTCGGTACTGGTATCAAGCCGGAATGCATCCCGCGATCCAGCTGTGCCTGCGGCACAACGGCAAGGTGGTACTCAACCGCGCAATCGGGCACGGCTGGGGCAACGCGCCGACCGATCCGCCCGACGCCGAAAAAATCCCGGTCAAAACCGACACCCCGTTCTGTGTGTACTCCACCGCCAAGGCCATCACGGCGACGGTGGTGCACATGCTCGTCGAGCGCGGACAGTTCTCCCTCGACGACCGGGTCTGCGACTACCTGCCCAACTACACCAGCCACGGCAAGGACCGCACAACGATCCGGCACGTGCTGACCCATAGTGCCGGCGTCCCGTTCCCCACCGGCCCAAGGCCCGACGTAACCCGCGTCGACGACAGCGCGTATGCTCGCGAGCAGCTCGCCACGCTGAAGCCGCTGTACCGGCCGGGACTGATTCACATCTATCACGCGCTGACCTGGGGCCCGCTGATGCGTGAAATCATCTCGGCAGCCACCGGCAAAGACATTCGCGAGATTCTCGCCACCGAAATCCTCGACCCACTTGGCTTCCGCTGGACCAACTTCGGCGTCGCCAAGCGCGATGTCGCACTGGTCGCGCCGAGCCATGCCACCGGCAAGCCGTTGCCTGCGCCGGTCGCGGCAATATTCCGCAAGGCAATCGGCGGCTCGGTGCACCAGATCATCCCGTTCAGCAACAGCCCGCTTTATCTGACCACGGTGATCCCGTCGTCCAACACCGTGTCAAACGCGGAAGAACTATCTCGCTTTGCCGAAATCTGGCTTCGTGGTGGCGAACTCGACGGTGTCCGCGTTATGCAGCCGGAAACACTGCGCGGCGCAGTGCGCGAATGTCGCCGGCTACGACCGGATTTTGCGACCGGACTCGCACCACTTCGCTGGGGAACGGGGTTCATGCTGGGATCGAACCGATTTGGGCCGTTCGGACGTAACGCACCGGCAGCATTCGGTCATCTCGGCCTGGTCAACGTCGCGATCTGGGCCGATCCTGAGCGCAAGTTGGCGGCCGGACTGGTGAGCAGCGGCAAGCCGGGCCGCGACGTTGCGCCCAAGCGCTACACCGCACTGATGGACCGTATCGCCGCCGAGATTCCGCGGGTCGTGGCCACGCGCGATGGCGCCGGGATTTGAATCCCCGGAGCTAGACATCGCCGCTGACAAGGAGCTTTCCGGGCGGAGCTTTCCGGGAGCCAGCGCGAGAAGGTTGCGCGCTGTCTAGTGAGTGTATTTCGTTGTGCGTAGGCGTGTTACCCGCGGTGGCTCCGCACAGTCTGGGCCGTACACCCACCGCGGCGGCACATGGTCGCGGCGCGCTGGCGAGGTGGTCGCGGTCGATGTGGTAGCCGGGCCGTCGGCAATACTATTCCGCTGGTTGCCGACCGCTAGTCGTCGCCACGCAACCCGCTCACCGGAAAGTTCCCGGCTTTTGACGCCTATCTGTCCCGGGAAATCCCAACCTGGCACGCCGAGCAGACGCAGAATCGCCCATTTCACCAAGGAAATGGGTGATTCTGCGTCTGCTCGCGCGGATTAGCCTAGGGATCGCTGCCCACACGAGCTGGGCCAATGCGGTGGCGGAGGGATTTGAACCCCCGGACGGTGTTAGCCGTCGCTCGCTTTCAAGGCGAGTGCATTAGGCCGCTCTGCCACGCCACCGCCGTCAAGCCTAGGAGCCTCACTCACGATGCGTTCGACCGGACGGTCGCAGCGCGGCGCTGATCTGCCGGCAGTTCTCCGCCATCGCGTCGATCTGGGAAGGCGATAGCTGACCGAGAAAATGGGTCCGCACACCCTCGGCGTAGGTCACCATGGCCTGGTGCGCCGCTTTGCGGCCGTTGTCGGTGATCGCCGCTATCACCCCGCGCCCGTCGTCGCGGCTGGCCTCACGCCGCACCAAGCCATCCAGCTCCAAGCGGCGGATCTGTCGGGTCAGGCGACTTGGCAATGACGGCAGAGCCTCGGCCAGATCACCCATCCGCGCCGACCCGCCGGGCGCGCCGTCGAGAATGTCCAAAACGCGGACGTCGACCAGCGACAGTTGATGTGCCTCGGTCACGGCCCGGTTGAGCGTCGTATACAACCGCAACGCGGCATCTAAGAAGTTCTGCCACGACTTCTGTTCGGCGATGTCCAGCCCTGGCATCGCACTGACTGTCTGGCCGGCGCTGAGACCGCGCATACCGTCATGCTAGGCGACGCATTGTGGTTAAAACAGCGGGAATTCGCAGGTAGTAGCGTATTGACCATGCGCGCCATCGTTGCCGAATCCGCCGATCAGCTGCTGTGGCAGCAGGTGCCCGATGTCAAGCGGGGTCAGGGCGAAGTGTTGATCAAGGTCAGCGCGGCCGGGGTAAATCGCGCCGATCTGCTGCAGGCCGCCGGGCATTATCCGCCTCCCCCGGGCGCCAGCGAACTGCTGGGCCTGGAAGTATCGGGTGTCGTCGCCGAAGTCGGCGACGACACCAGCGCGTGGTCGGTGGGTCAAGAAGTCTGCGCTTTGTTGGCCGGCGGCGGATACGCCGAATACGTCGCTGTTCCCGCCGGCCAGGTCCTGCCGATCCCCCAGGGGGTCGACCTGCACGACGCCGCCGGGCTACCGGAAGTCGCATGCACGGTCTGGTCGAATCTCGTGTTGACGGCTCAGCTGAGCGACGGTCAGCTGGTCCTGATCCACGGCGGCGCCAGTGGCGTGGGCACCCACGCCATCCAGATCGCCCGGGCGTTGGGCGCCCGGGTAGCGATCACCGCGGGGTCAGCGGCCAAGCTCAAGCTCTGCCACGAACTGGGCGCCGAGATCGGAATCGCTTACCACGACGAGGATTTCGTCACGCGGGTGGCCGACGCCAGCGACGGTGCGGGCGCCGACGTGATCCTGGACATCATCGGCGCCGCCTATCTCGACCGCAACCTGGATGCGCTGGCCAATGACGGGCAGCTGATCGTCATCGGCATGCAAGGCGGTGTCCAGGGCGAACTCAACCTCGCCAAGCTGATCGGCAAACGGGCCCGGATCATCGGAACGGCGCTGCGCGGGCGGCCTGTCGACGGCCCCCATGGCAAGAGCGCCATCGTCGAAGCGGTGACGACCTCGGTCTGGCCGATGATCGCCGACGGGCGCGTCCGGCCGGTGATCGGGGCGCGCATGCCGATCCAGCAGGCCACCGAGGCGCATCGGATGCTGGCCTCCGGGCAGGTAACCGGAAAGATCGTGCTGACCGTCAGCTAACTCCGATTAGCCCAGCGATGCCAGCGCACGCACCAACTGGTCGACCTCGCCCATGGTCGAATAATGCGCCAGACCGACGGTGACCGCGCCGCCGACGTCGTTGACACCGATCACGTCGAGCACGCGTGAGCTGGCGTTGGAGATCGCCAGAATTCCGTTATCCGCCAACCGCTGCACCACCCGCTCAGCGGGCACGTCCTGGACCGCGAAGCTGACCACGGGTATCCGCGTCTCGGGTCGACCGATCACCATCACCAACGGCAGCGAGCGCAGCGAAGCCATCAGGTAGTCGAACAATCGGTTCATGTAGGCCGCTGCGGATTGCATCGATAGCGCCAGTCTTTCGCGTCTGCTTCCGCGCGCCGACTCGTCGAGCGAAGCAAGGTATTCGATACTGGCGACTAAGCCGGCCAGCATGCCGTACTGGTGCAGCCCGATCTCCAGACGCGCCGGCCCGGTGGCGTGCGGGTTCGTCGATATCGAGCCGAATGCGTTGATCAGCGCGGGATTGCGAAAAGCCAGCGCGCCGACCGGCGGACCGCCCCACCCTACGGCGTTGACCGCCACGACGTCGGCGTCGATTTCGTCGATGTCGATCAGCCGGTACGGCGCAGCGGCAGAGTGGTCGACGACGACCAGGCCGCCGACGTCATGAACCAATTTCGTCACCGGCCGCAAGTCGGTGACGGTGCCTAATGTGCCGGACGCCGAGGTGACTGCGACCAGACGCGTCAGCTTGCCGATCAGGCTTTCCCACTGCCAGGTCGGCAGCTCACCGGTCTCGATGTCGACCTCAGCCCATTTGACCCGGGCGCCGAACCGGTTTGCCGCACGCAGCCACGGGGCGATGTTCGCCTCGTCGTCCAATCGGGTGACGATCACTTCGTATCCCAGGCCGGCCCGCGACCCCGACGCATCAGCCAGCGATGACAGCAAGACCGCGCGGTCGGCGCCCAGCACCACCGCGTGTGGATCGGCGTTGACTAGGTCCGCCACCGCCTGGCGGGCGGCCTCGAGCACTGCGGCACTGCGCCGCGCGGACGGATGCGGACCCACGGCGCTGGGAAATGACCCACGGAAGGCGGTGGACACCGTGGTGCCGACCGATTCGGGAATCAGCATCCCCGACGGCGCGTCGAAATGCACCCAACCGTCGCCCAGCGACGGGTGCAGTCCGCGCACCCGGGCGACGTCGTATGCCATGCCAGCCACCTTAGAGTCCCAGACTTTGCCGAACCGTGACCCTAGCGGGGTGCCCGGATGCGTCCCCGCGGCCGCGAGCCAGGTCGCCCGGCCAGCCATACTAGTCCAGTGGGGCTGACGTTCGGAATCGTGATTGCTTTGTTTTTGCTGATAGTGCCGGGGGCGATTGTTGCACGCAGCTATCAGCTAACCTGGCCCATCGCGGTGACAGTCGGCCCGGCGCTGACTTACGGGGTTGTCGCGCTGGCGATTATCCCGTTCGGCGCGCTCGGAATCCCTTGGAACGCCGCGACGGCATCGGCCGCGCTGGTGACGGTGGCCGTTCTCGCGGCCACTTTGCGGGTGTTGCTGGCCCGCGACCGCGACACCGGTCCCGAATCGTGGGCGGTCACCGGCCGGCCGGCGATGACGGTGGCCGCCGGTGTACTGCTGGGGGCGCTGCTGATCTGGTACGCGGCGCTGCGCGGTATCCCGCACTGGCAATCCATCCCGAGCACCTGGGACGCCGTCTGGCACGCCAACACCGTGCGGTTCATCCTCGACACCGGCCAGGCGTCGTCGACGCACATGGGCGAGCTGCGCAACGTCGACACCCACGACATGCTCTACTACCCGTCGGCCTTCCACGCGCTGGTCGCGCTGGACTGCCAGCTGACCGGCGCCGCACCCACCACCGGCTACACGCTGAGCGCGCTGGCGGCGTCGATTTGGCTCTTCCCGGTCAGCGCGGCGGCGCTGTCGTGGTGCGTACTGCGCAGGCACGTGACCGAGTGGCAGACCGCCGGGGCGGCGGCCACCGCGGCGGCGCTGTCTGCGTCGTTCACTGCGGTGCCCTACGTCGAGTTCGACACCGCCGCGATGCCCAACTTGGTGTCCTACGGCCTGGCGGCGCCCGCTTTTGTGCTGACCACCTCGACGTTGCTGCACCGCGACCGGATCCCGGTGGCGGTGCTGGCGCTGGTCGGGGTCTTGTCGGTGCACCTCACCGGCGGGGTGATCATCGTCCTGTTGCTCGTTGCGTGGTGGTTGTTGGAGGCGCTGTGGCACCCGGTTCGCGGCCGATTCGCCGACTCCGTGACGCTGGCCGCGGTCGCGGCGCCGACGATTGCGGTGATGATGCCGCAGTTCCTCAGCGTGACCAAGCAGGAAGAAGTCATTGCCGGGCACGCGTTTTTGACGTACCTCAGCAAGAAGCGCGGCTTGTTCGATGCGGTCTTCCAGCACTCCCGCCACCTGAACGACTTTCCGGTGCAGTACGCGCTGATCGTGCTCGCCGGCGTCGGCGGGTTCGTCCTGCTGGTCAGAAAGATCCTGTGGCCGCTGGCGGTGTGGTTGCTGCTGATCGTGGTCAACGTCGACGCCGGCACACCACTGGGGGGACCGGTCGGCACGCTGGCCGGCGGGTTGGGCGAGTTTTTCTATCACGACCCACGCCGCGTCGCGGCGGCCACCACGCTGCTCTTGACACCGATGGCCGGCGTCGGGTTGTTCACCCTGATCATCCTGCTGGTCACGGTGGCGACACGGCCGGCCGGCCAGCTCCGGTGGACGCCCGCGTGGGTCGGTGTCACCACGGTGGCGTTGGTCGCGGCCACGCTGGTCAGCGCCTGGCATTACTTTCCCCGACACCGGTTCCTGTTCGGTGACAAGTACGACTCGGTGATCATCGACCGGCGTGACCTGGAGGCGATGGCCTACCTGGCCCGGCTGCCCGGCGCCCGCGACACCCTGATCGGCAATGCCAACACTGACGGCACGGCGTGGATGTACGCGGTTGCCGGCTTGCATCCGCTATGGACGCACTACGACTACCCTGTGCAGCAGGGCCCGGGCTACCATCGCTTCATCTTCTGGGCCTACGCCGACGACGCCGACACCGATCCGCGGGTGCCCGAAGCGGTTCGGCTCCTCAATATCCGCTACGTCTTGATCAGCAAACCGACGGTCCGTGGGTTCGCGATGCCCGAAGGGCTAGTGTCACTAGAGAAGTCTAAGTCGTGGGTGAAGATCTACGACAACGGCGAAGCCTCGATATACGAGTGGCGTGGCACCCCCGACGTGGGGCAATAACCCAAGAAGGCCCAGCAGGCCCGAGTAAGGAGCGTGACCGGATTGAGCACCGGCAATGACGGCAATGACGAGGACAACATCGAGGTTATCAGTGGCGTCGGCGCGCAGTTTGCGGCCGGAGCCCCGGAGGCTGAGTCCGAGGATGACCGGTCGCTGACCGACCTGGTCGAGCAGCCCGCCAAGGTGATGCGGATCGGCACCATGATCAAACAACTGCTCGAGGAGGTGCGCGCGGCTCCGCTGGACGAGGCCAGCCGCAGCCGGCTGCGTGAGGTTCACGCCACCAGCATCAAAGAGCTGGAGGACGGGTTGGCACCGGAGTTGCGCGACGAACTGGACCGGTTGACGCTGCCGTTCAACGACGACGCGCCCTCGGACGCCGAATTGCGCATCGCGCAGGCCCAGCTGGTCGGCTGGCTGGAAGGGCTCTTCCACGGCATCCAGACCACGCTGTTCGCTCAGCAGATGGCGGCCCGCGCGCAGCTCGAGCAGATGCGCCAGGGGGCGCTGCCGCCGGGCGTCTCCCGGCCGGGCGCGCACGGCCATGCCGGGACCGGCCAATACCTCTGAGCAGACCCCAGTGCCGGCACCGCACATCGAGACCCGCAACGCGTGGGTGGAGTTTCCCATCTTCGACGCGAAGTCCCGTTCGCTGAAGAAGGCGTTCTTAGGCAAGGCCGCCGGCGGCCGGGTCGGGCGTAACACCTCCAACGTGGTGATCATCGAAGCGTTGCGGGATATCACGATGTCCTTGGAGCTGGGTGACCGTGTCGGCCTGGTCGGCCACAACGGAGCGGGGAAGTCGACGCTGCTGCGGCTGCTTTCGGGCATCTACGAGCCGACGCGCGGCTCGGCGTCGGTCACCGGCCGGGTAGCACCGGTGTTCGACCTCGGCGTCGGCATGGACCCGGAGATCTCCGGCTACGAGAACATCATCATCCGCGGCCTGTTTTTGGGCCAGACCCGTCGGCAGATGCTGGCCAAGGTCGATGAGATCGCCGAGTTCACCGAGCTGGGCGAGTACCTGTCGATGCCGCTGCGCACCTATTCCACCGGGATGCGGGTACGGCTGGCGATGGGGGTGGTCACCAGCATCGACCCGGAGATATTGCTGCTCGACGAGGGTATCGGCGCGGTGGACGCCGACTTCCTGAAAAAGGCGCAGTACCGGCTGCAGCGCCTGGTGGAGCGGTCCGGAATCCTGGTGTTCGCCAGCCACTCCAACGAGTTTTTGGCGCGGCTGTGCAAGACCGCGATGTGGATCGACCACGGCGCTATCCGACTCACCGGTGGCATCGAGGAGGTCGTGCGGGCCTACGAGGGCGACGACGCCGCCCGGCACGTGCGCGAGGTACTGGCCCAGACCATCGCCGGGGCGGGGGTACGTCCCCCGCGCGGGGGGCGAGGCGAGGGGGACCGACGCCCATGAACCGGGTGTGCGCCGTCGTGGTCACCCACCGGCGCCCCGACGAACTGGCCACGTCACTGGACGTGCTGACCACCCAGAGCCGGCTGCCTGATCACCTGATCGTGGTGGACAACGCGCCCGACGATCGGGTCCGGGATATGGTGGCCGGCCAACCAATCCCGACGACGTATCTGGCTTCACGGCGAAACCTCGGCGGCGCGGGAGGTTTCGCGTTGGGCATCT
>Ga0123519_10005913_pt1 | contig 19372 bp, 20 predicted proteins | sample YelNatPaOPRAMG02_FD_87396 | JGI IMG/M metagenome (GOLD analysis project Ga0123519, IMG submission 87396) | Hot spring microbial communities from Yellowstone National Park - Yellowstone National Park OP-RAMG-02 (version 2) | ecosystem: Environmental > Aquatic > Thermal springs > Hot (42-90C) ... | reverse complement strand
TCAGAGAGACCGTGGCCTTCGAAGGGGAGGAGACGATACATATCGAGGAAGCTCCAAGATTCGAGATAGGGGGAGAAGAGTATGGACCCTTCAGAGATGTAGACGAAACCCTACCGGCCCACGCAGCCATACTCCTACTCTGTAAGGGATCAGCCTACCCGGTGGTTAAACCTGTTGTATAGGAAACTCTACAACACGTGGCGCAGAGAGAAGTTTGAGTCTGAAGAAGTCCAGCCACTCGACCACAGTTTCCTCAGAGAACTCAGCGAATACTTTGGGAAGATGCGTGAGGAACTACGTATGCTAGACGAGAACACATTAAGATGTAGAATGCTGAGGATGGAACTAGAAAAGGCCCAAGAGTTGGCCTCATCCCTTCTCGAGACAAGACTCAACAAAATTGTCTGGAACACCATCACAGGCAAGAGCATACCCCAGAACCATCTCACCAAGACGGAGACAAAGATATACAGGAAACTCCTCGAAGCCTACGATAACTATGAGAGTTTGAAGAGGGGGATCCTGGAGGGGAAGAACAGTCTGGAGGCAGCCTTGAAAGATTATTCAGAGTCTGAGAAGGTTATGGTCAGGTTCAAAACCAATATTCCATCCATCGTAGGGGTCGACATGAGAACATACGGACCCTTCGAACCTGAAGATGTTGCAACCCTGCCTAGAGAGAATGCTGAAGCACTCATCCGTAAAGGGGCAGCTGTGAAGATAGAGGCCTCAACATGAGGTGAAAGAGGAGCGGTAATGAATAAATAGTCGATACCGATGTCTCTACTAAACTCAACTGGAGAATCTGAAGATGAAGATGGCGAAGGAGCTTAACACATACTGCCCCAAATGTAGAAGGCACACCACACATTCAGTAACCCTATATAAGAAGGGGAAGGAGAGAGCCTTAGCCGCAGGGGTTAGAAGACATGAGCTTGAGAAGCACGGTTACGGCGGACAGAAGTGGCCTGAACTGAAGAGGACAGCAAAAACCACTAAGAAGCAACTATTAAGACTGAAATGTAAAAGCTGCGGGTATACAATCCAAAGATATGGAGTAAGACTGAGAAAGCTTGAGTTAGGAGCATGATATGTATGGCCAGAATAAAGGTGATACCTAAACCTGAGAGCAACTTCCTAAAAGTGAAATGTTCAAAATGTTCAAATGAACAGACAATCTTTGAGAGATGCTCGACGATAGTCAGATGCAACGTATGCGAGGAAGTTCTCGCCGAACCAACAGGTGGAAAAGCTTCAATAAAGGCTGAAGTCCTACAAGTACTCACATAGGAAGGGGGCAGAGATCTCAACGCAGACAGAATACCCTGAAGTAGGAGACGTAGTAGTAGCCACAGTCACAAGACTCACAGACTACGGCGTATACGTCACACTAGACGAGTATGGAGGTAAAGAGGCTCTCGTACACATATCGGAGATAGCGACTACATGGGTGAAGAATATCAGAGACCACGCCAGGGAAGGACAGAAGCTAGTTCTGAAAGTTTTGAGGGTAAACCCTCAGAAAGGGCAGATAGACCTATCATTGAGGAGAGTAACAGGCAGAGAGAAGACTGAGAAACTACTCGAATGGAAGAAAGAAAAGAAGGCTGAAGGCATCATAAAAGTCGCCGCTGAGAAGTTGAACGCTGATCAAAACAAGATCGAAGAGGTAAAGACAAAAATCCTGTCGAAGCACCAGAGCATATTCGACGCTCTAGAGGAGGCTGCTGAGGCTGGTGAGAAAGCCCTTATAAAGTTGGGTCTGGAGCCTGAATGGGCAGCTACCTTAGCCGACGTAGCCAAACAGAAGATAAAAGTAGAGACAGCTGATGTGAGAGCAACCATAGAGGTCTCAAGCACAAAACCTCAAGGCATAGACGACGTTAAGAAAGCCCTGATCAACGCCAAGAAGGTGAAGACACCCAGAGGGGCGAAGATAGATATCTACACGACAGGAGCACCAAAATATAGAATAGAGGTCACTGCAAGAGACTACACTGAAGCCGAGAAGATACTTGAACAGGCAGTGAACGAAGCTATAGAGACCATAAAGAGTCTGGGAGGAACGGGACGCCGCCTGAATTGAAATGGTTAATGCGCAGATGCGTAAAATGTAGAGAGTACACGTTGAGAGATACTTGTCCAAGATGCAATTCTGAGACTGAGATCCCGATACCGCCGAAATTCTCACCCACAGACAAGTATGCGAGACTCAGAATACCAAAGTTGAGAAGCTATGAAAACCATGATAGTGGAGAAAAAGACGAAGCCACATGAACCTATAATCATTGAAGGTTTACCTGGACTAGGGTCAGTAGGCAGAATAGTCGCCCATGAAATCATAAGAAGCTTGAAAGCAAAGAAGATAGCTACACTCTACTCACCAACATTCCCATACTACGCCCTAGTCGACAGCAGAGGTTTAGTCAGGCTACCTAGGAACGAGTTCTACTATTGGTCAAACAAAACCGAAGGAAAAGAGATAGTCATCATTACAGGCGACTGCCAACCAAAAACATCAACGGGCCAGTATGAGGTTGCAGACATGATAATCGACTACGCCATAAAATATTCAGCCAGACTCATAATCACAGTCGGAGGCTACAGTTCAGCGAACATAGATGAGGGGAAAGTCTACGGTGCAGCAACCAGCATCGATCTGGTGAAGAAGTTAACTGAACTAGGCGTCACAGTTGACAGAGCAGGCATACCTGTAGTAGGAATCTCAGGACTCATCCTAGGCCTAGCCAAACCTAAAAGATTGAATGCGATCTGCCTTCTGGGCGAAACAAGCGGCTACACGCCAGACCCGAAAGCCGCAAAGAGAATACTCACAATTCTAGTTAAACTTCTAGGGGTTGAAATAGATTTCACAAGCATAGACAGCCACATATTGAGGATGGTCGATTTAGAGTCGAAGATAGGGCAGGCTGAGGAGAAGATAAACCTAGCCTTAAAAGGGGAAGTTGAGAGGAAATCCGTAAGCTACATATCTTAAGGTCGAATCCTCCGAGATCAGCTAGGGAATCTTCTCACTCACAGTCACAACAACAACCTTGCTCGTCATAGCATTATACTCCTTCGTACCCGTCCATGTTGCCCTGACATAGTATATTCCCGGAGCGTCGAAACGCCATTTTGGTGTGAAGAGACCCTTAGCAGGTTCACCTACTATCGTTGGAACCCAAGTCCTGTTGTCGTTGCTCACCTCAATGTTGACGGTTCCAGCGGATAGAGGCGGATATATCCTGACATCTATACTCACATTCTGGTTGACACCAACCACAGTTGGCTCAACAGTCAACTTGACCGTGGGTGTACCTTTGAGAACAGTCAAGTTTCTGGTGAGGCTCACAGATGAGTATCTGTCTCGGACACCGTCCCACCTAGCCCTGACCAAGTAATCACCTGCTGTTGGAGGAGACCATATATACCTGTATGAACCGTTCCCGATGGTTGAAACATCCTTTATCGTAATCCAGGAAGCCCCCTTATCCTCTGAGTATTGTAGATGGATAGTCTGGTTGACCATTGGCTGAAGCTTCTCATCCTTGAGGAGACCCATTATCTCAACCTGCTCAGGATAGGTCACGTTCAGACTTGCCAATCTGAGGGTGAGATTCGCCCTCTCCAAATATTTGACCTCATAAAGCAACACAAACTTGTTCGACGAGATGAAGACAGGCCTGAAATACTCGTCGCCAGCCGTCTTGGAGTAGGCTCCTGACATCAGTAGACCGAGCAGAGTCGAGTTTGAAACACCAGTATTATCGACTATAGTCTTGTTTGATAATATTCTGTCGCCGACATACAATACACGATCATAGACCGTGTAAGCCTTCTCACCTTCACCCACCCTCCTACTATAGTAGTGTACGGTCTCACCGTCCAATGTTGAACCGTTACTTATCCTAGCCATCCAATACCATTTACTGTCCTCTCCGAAGCCGTAGAAGCGAACAGTATTATCCCTCATATACCAGGTTACAAGCAGCGCTATATGAGTTACATTATACCTCTTCAGAATAGGCAGTGAAACCATCCTGTCTGAAAGGAATGTTCTTCCTATCACCGAGATTTGAGTAGTGTTCAAGGTACCGTTATCAGCCAAGGAATGTTTCCCACCTACCACAGATATCCAGTAGCCGTAGTCCCACCATGAGAATACGACTGCGTCGTCGGGGAGATTGTCCCTCATCCAAGCTAAGGCTTCAAGCCAGTCTTGAGGCGCCTGCCTGACTGTCGGTAGGCTGGAGGTCACTATAGTTGCAGGCGCATAGGCTGAACGTACAGCGCCGTTGAAGGTTGGTGTGATGACCAGGAGTAGAACAAGCAGTATTGCAACCCCAAACTCCCTACCAACCTTCGCTATGCGAATCTTCCTTCTAGGAAAGATCACGGTCTCCCTTATAACATCCATCGCTGGGGTGGCGAGCTCATTCACAGTGATAGCTGCCAATAGAGCGATTGCTGGAGCCATTATCAAAGACAACCTTACCAGGGAGGCTGCGAAATACATTGACGATATGCCGAAGAGTATCAGGAACATGTCGCTGTTTCTGCGGCGCAGACCAGTAAAGTAGAAGCCGAATATTCCGAGAAGAGCCGTCATGCCAAACTCATGGTAGAATGAGGACCATGTTGCAAGTCGATGCTCAGCCACAGACTCAACAATAGGCATATCAACCCTAGTCGTAGGGTATAGGACAGTAACGAATTTTCCAGCAAGCTGACTCATCAAACCTTCAATCCAGAGAATGTAGGCTGCAACAATGAGAACAACTATTGAAGCTGATAAGCCACCTATCTTGGCCTTGAGGCTTCTGGCCCTACGGTAAAACTCGAAACCGCAGAGGATCAGGAAACCTCCTGGAATAGCTATGGTCGTCCATTCCTTGAAGGCGTCGAAGCCAAGTTGAGGAAGCTGAGCCATGAACAGGAAGGCTAAGCCGAAAGTTAAACCGTAAGAGGAGAGTAGGCGACTCGAATATCTACCTATGACGGCGAGGATCAGAGTGAAGAGGGCTAAGAGGGACATAGGGTACCTGTAAGCACCCCAACCTGAAGCCATGTAGGCCAATGTAGCTCCTGAAAGTAAAGAGTATATTATGCTCGATCTGGGAGAACGTTCAGGGGAGATTGCTTTCAAATAGAAGTGGAAGGAGAGGAGCATCGCAAAGATACCTATCGTCTCATCATCATAGAAGCCAGCTGCTGTACGGAATATGTGTGATGAGCTGAAAGCCAGAAAGAGTGCGGAGAACAACCCTACGCCGCGACCCCAGAATTCTTTAGAGAAAATGTATAGCATAAGACATGTCGCTGTCCCAAGAATGACTGGGAAGACTATGCATAGGTTCATGAGCGGGACCTCGACCCCAATAGAGTGGAGGAACCTGTAAAGAACCGCCGTTGTAAACGCTAGTCCAGGGTAGCTTGTCAAAGCAATGTTTCGACCCCAAGGATACCATGTTGTTGTGTCATGCCAGCTGAAGAAGGATGTGAAACCATTCTTAACAACATATTCGGTGATGAAATATTGCATGTAAGGGTCGAACTCAGAAAGGTAGAAGCCCCACCTCAAAGGCATAGCTCGAAGAGTAGCCGCAACTATTAAAACAGCCAATATGCAGAAAATGTTGAGATAGGTCGCTTTAGGGATCTTCCTCAACGAGGCGATGCCACCCCTAACCTTCCGGGCAGCACCCTCAACGATGAAGGTCTTAATCGACCTCAAAGGTTCAGTCCAGGTCTTGGCCAACATATCCTCCCCATGGATGTTAAAGGAGAATTTGAACATGCCTTATTTAGCTTATGGTCGACACCGATATAGGGCAAGGTAAGCCTCCGGCAACAACATAAGAGCTACTGGTGGACACAAGAGATATTGCATGTGAATTGGGCAGACACCCCCCACCCCCCTAGGGGGTTGAGAAAACGGTCTGAACTCCAGAAACCCTCAAAGACCCACCGGGAGCGGATCTCGACATTAAAAATCTGAAAGTCAAATATAAGAGTAGCCGAATCTTTATGGTTTGAGTTGCCTAAATTGAGACAGGCATATGTTGGAAGGATACCGCAAACATACTCCCCCAAAGAGTTGGAGGGGGAGATCCTTGACTGGTGGAGTAGAAACCATACATACATGAAGGTTAAGGAGCGGCTCAGAGGGGGGGCGAAATTCTATTTCTTAGACGGACCACCATACGTAACAAACCCCCCACATGTAGGCACAGCCTGGAACAAGATACTGAAGGATACGGTGATAAGATATTACAGGATGCGGGGATACGATGTTAGAGACCAGCCTGGATACGATTGCCATGGACTGCCAATAGAAGTTAAGGTTGAGGAGGATCTTAAGATAAAGAGTAAGAGGGAGATAGAGGAGTCTATAACCATCAGGAAGTTCATCGAACACTGCAAGAGATATGCTGAGGAGAATCTGCATATTCAAACAAGGATCTTTAAAGATTTAGGAGTTTGGATGGACTGGGAGAACCCTTACCTCACATACACCAACGAGTATATAGAGTCTGTATGGTGGGTGGTGAAGAGAGCTGAGGAGAGGGGACTCCTCCAGAAAGGGTTGAAGGTGGTCCACTGGTGCCCAAGATGTGAGACAGCCCTAGCAGGATACGAGGTTACAGACGAATATAGGATGATCAGGGACCAGTCAATATACGTCAAGTTTCCATTAGAAGACAGAGAGAACGAGTATATTCTGATATGGACGACGACACCTTGGACCCTCCCAGCAAACGTAGCCGTCATGGTGAATCCGGACTCAGACTATTCCAGAGTTGAAGTCGACGGTGAGAGATATATTATTGCCGAGGCGAGAAGGCGGGCTGTCATCGGCGACCTACCGTCAAAAGTCATAGAGACCGTTAAAGGCGAGAGGCTTGAAGGCTTAAAATATAAATCCCCACTCTCAGATGAAGTCAAGATCCAGATTGAACCTGAAGTCAAGAACGCCCATAGAATAGTTCTGAGCAGAGAACATGTCTCGATGGAGGAGGGGACTGGATGCGTCCACTGCGCACCAGGCCACGGTGAAGAAGACTTCGAAGTCGGCCAGAAATATGCTTTACCAACATTGAACCCAGTAGATCAGGCTGGAAGATTCACATATGAAGCTGGAAAATATGCTGGAAAATATGTCTTCGACGCAAACCAAGAGATAGTTGAAGATCTAAGGAGAAAGAATCTACTCTTCAAATCTACAATCATCGAACATCCATACCCACACTGCTGGAGATGTAAAACACCATTGATACTGAGAGCCACCGAACAATGGTTCATAAAAATAACAGAATTGAAGAATAGACTGTTCGAAGAGAATGAGAAGGTGAGGTGGGTTCCAGAATGGGCTGGAAGCAGAAGGTTCAGAGACTGGCTGCTCGGAGCCAGAGACTGGGTGATATCACGCCAAAGATATTGGGGAACCCCCCTCCCAATATGGATATGTGGAGAATGTGGAAGAAGAACCGTCGTAGGCTCGATGGAAGAGTTGAAAACCAAGGCCACGAACCTCACCGGAGATATTGAACTCCACAGACAGGATGTGGACCCCATAAAACTCAGATGCGAATGCGGCGGGGAGATGGAACGTGTCCCAGACATAATAGACGTATGGATGGATTCTGGAGCAGCCTCCTGGGCCTCCCTCAGATACCCTAAAGAAGACAAGGAATTCAAAAGATGGTGGCCGGCAGACCTGATCATAGAGGCACATGACCAGACAAGAGGCTGGTTCTACTCACAGCTCGGCGCAAGCATCATAGCGTTCGATAAGGCACCCTACAGAGCCGTCCTTATGCACAGCCACACATTAGACTCTGAAGGCCAGAAGATGAGCAAGTCCCAAGGCAACTTCATCTCACCCCAAGACGTAACCGACAAGTACGGTAGAGACGCCCTGAGACTCTACGAGCTGCAAAGAACAATCTGGGAAGACTTCAACTTCTCAACACCAACAGTAGAGGAGACCCTCAGAGAACTCAAAGTAATATGGAACATCTACACGTTCGCAAGCACCTATATGAACCTGGACAAGTTCAAACCTGCAGATTGGCCTCTGGGTAAAGGGAAGCTGAGGCCTGAAGACAGGTGGCTGATCTCCAAGACTGAGAGTCTGAAACTCATCGTCAAGAGAGAGATAGAGAACCTGAACCTACACAGAGCTGCGAGGCTCCTAAGCCAGTACGCTGTCGAGAACCTGAGTCGATGGTACATAAAACTTGTGAGACGCCGATTCTGGCAGGAGAAGGAGAGTCCAGACAAGATGGCGGCCTACTCGACACTGTACCATGCCCTCAAAACATGGATACTCTTGAGCGCCCCGTTCATACCCTTCATCACCGAGAAACTTTATCAGGAAATGGTGAGGCCGGCCGAACCTAAGTCGGCTGAGAGCATACACATGTGCGAGTACCCTGAACCTAACATTGAACATATAAATCTCCAACTTGAAGAGAGCATGGATTTGGCTAGAGAAGTCGTAGGCGCAGTCTTGAGTGCAAGACAGACCGCAAAAGTTAAGCTGAGACAACCAATATCGAGAATCGTAATAGTAACTGGCGACCCAACCGTTGAGAAGGCCCTGAGCGATTTAGGTAAGGTTATCCAATCCCAAGCAAACACTAGGAAGATCGAGTATGTCAACCTCGAAGAGGAGGAGAAGCTCAAAAGATTAACGGTCAACCCCAACTACAAAGCCTTAGGCCCAGCATTCAGGGGAGATACAAATCTTGTAGCTGAAGAATTGAAGAGACTCGACGGCAGAAATGCACTCGCCACTCTAAGGGAGAGGGGGAGCCTGACATTGGAGGTTGGAGGAAAAACATTCCAGATAAAACCTGAAATGGTAACGTTCAAGGAAGAGATGCCGGAGAACCTAGTATCAGGAACATTCAGCAGAGGAAGAGTTTACATCGACCTAACAATGCCTAAACAACTGCGGATAGAAGGCTTGGTAAGAGATGTTGTCAGGCGAATCCAAGAGATGAGGAGACAACTCGATCTGCCTGTAGACGCATACATCCACACATACATCCAAACCCCAAGCAGAGAGGAGAGTAGATCCCTAAACAAATATAGAGATTATTTACGTGAAGAGGTCAGGGCTAAGAGGCTCGTCTTCATAAGCAGGAGAACCCGCAGATTCAAAGTAGACCTAGAGAAGGAATGGGTAATAGAAGGGGAAAAATACTGGATAGGCATACATAGAGTCGAATGCAGCAGAGGGGCCAAACCTAGAAAAAATAGATTGACGAAGTGACAGCTCAAGGGCTTCTGGCAGCCCTCTGCCTTATTATCTCCCTACATTTATCAGCATAATCACAATACTCCAAGCACAGGGTTCCCATCTCCCTTGAAACCTTGGCTCCGCACCCGTCACAGACAGTCTCCTCCTCATCACTCCAAATCTCCAAGGTTCTCTTACATTTAGGGCAGATTATAGATTCCAGAGTTGGCCTCAGAAGCTTGACTATGCCTGGACATGTGTCTGGGAAACTGATTCTAACCAAACTTTCTCCCTCCCATATTTACTCATGCACATGTTTAGGCTTTTCTGATCTTGGAAAGGTTCGGTGGCCTACCGTAGAAATCTAATTTAGGATATCTCCCCTCACACTCCCTGAGCTTCAAGGTTACAGAGTGTGCAACATCAATATTCAGGACATTGGCAAAAGCGAGACAGTAGATTATCACATCAGCCAGCTCACTTGACACAGATCTCAACCTCCCACCGTCCTCACTGTAAGTCTCGGATTCATCTGTCGTAACCCACTGGAAATTCTCAAGCAACTCTGAAGATTCGATGCATATAGATTCAGCCAGATTCTTTGGGTTATGGAACCTCTCCCATCCACGTTCACGTATAAACCTTGCAACAGCATCCTTGAGGCTTCCAACAGTCACCTCATCATCCTTGACCGCTTTCAAGGTCTTCACATGCAACTCTTTATAGGAGGCTGCTCTTAGGCTTTCAGCCCATGGTCCAGATAGGTATGAGTTTGGCGAAGGCCTGGTTGAATATGGTCTCAGCCATCTTCACGTAACCAGCCACATTCATATGCAGACCGTCACTCGAATACTTTCTGTCAAGCTCACCGGTCTTAGGATCTGCTGTAGCAGAGAAAAGGTCCACACACAATATTTCATTCTCGAAACAGTAATCCTTTATCATCTCGTTGAGTTCAACCCTTGGAGCTATAAGCTTCTTCACTCCGACGATAGAGGGTACCGTACACGCTATAACCTCTATCCCAGCCGACGACGCACCCTCATACATCTGGATAAGATTGTCCATAATCTCTTTAGGTTCAACAGACCATCCTATGTCGTTGGCTCCACCCAATATGATGGTGTAGTTAGGTTTTACAGATATCACATCGCTCTCGAATCGGCGGAGCATATCTGAAGTCAACTCGCCAGTCACCCCCTTATTGTAGAAGGTGACATTCACCTGTTTGAGTTTCCCAGCCTTCTCCAAGGCTTCATCAACCATCTTCTTCAAGGGAACAGTGTAAGGTGTAGATTTCGGGAGGGGCGCATTTCCTTTAGGCGGCTGGTACCCAGCTGTCAAACTGTCACCGAAGGCCACAACCATTATCTTCTTAACCTTCACCTTACTCACCGATAGTCACCGCCATTGTTAGGAGACTGTTTGAAAGTCGCCTAAACAGGACAAAGTCGAACCAACCCACACCATTATTTATGTTTATTGAATAATTGGAAACCCATGTTCGAATAAGATTTACTGGAAGACTATATTAGATGACTTGACGAATCGGACCCCCCTCTCAACCATAAGATCCAATGCTTCAGAGAGGCGGCCTGGAGGAGCGTCTACAGCCCTTGACAGGTCTATTGGAACAACAACATTAAACCCCATTCCTATACCATCAATCGCTGAGTGGAATACACAGTAATCCAAGGCTAAACCACATAAAAATATCCTTGTCTTCCCTAAGGTCTTGAGGTAACCTGAGAGGCCTGTGACGGTCTTCTTATCATTCTCAACAAATACTGAGTAACTGTCTATGTTCATTCTAAACCCTTTACGAATTATGGCGTTGGCAAAATCGACATTTACATCCGAATGGAAGTCTGCACCGGCGGAGCCTTGGACACAATGGTCTGGCCATAGGATAGGCCCTATACCTTCAGAGGAGTATAGAGTGTAAGGCTCCATACCGTGGCTGCTGGCGAACGACAAGTGTCCTGGAGGATGCCAGTCTTGAGTCATAACGACGACTCCACCGTGGCGGCTAAAATCTTCAGCGAGACTGTTTATCGGATCTATTATCTCATCCCCTCCCTCAACAGGTAAAGCCCCTGAGGGCATAAAGTCATTCTGCATGTCGACGACTATCAGAACATCGCTATCCACAACCGTAACTGAAGGCGCCAGACGAAGATCTTCAATCTTCAAAAGACATTCACCCAGATTCTAACCTGATCAAAAATTTCAGCAGACATTTATATTGTTATTCTCATCCAAACATGTTTGCCAGCCGAGAATCTATGAGTGATTAGACGCAGCCCCAAAGCTTGAGAAGGCAAAAGTTATGTTGGGAAAGAAGCGATATGTATTTACATAATAAACACATTTAATATATGGGAGAGGTAGGGATACGGCCTGTTTCAGTTTGATCATGAGTGAAATTCAAACGTTAATCTCTGAAACCACCCTCCTAATCCTAATATTGGTAGTAGCTATCATAGTCATATCTGTAGCTGTGATTCTAATCTTTCTAAGACGTAGACCACATCGAGGTTACTATCATTCCGCCAGTTACCCTATACCAACAGCTCATCTCCCACCTCCACCCCAACCTCCAGCTGAAGAATCCCCTACGGCGACAGCCCTAGAGATGCTGAGGAGAGACCTCGATGAAGTTGCGTCCGCACATTCCTCTGGAACGATGAGCACCAAAGATCTGCGGAAGAGAATTGAAGAAATTAGGAGGAGCCTCGAAGACCTGAAGCAGTATATGAAGATAGTTCAGAAGACCAAGAAGTGCAAAAGTTGCGGCGTGGAGATCCCGGTTGAATCGAAATACTGCGATAGGTGCGGGGCAAAGCAACTGGAGACACCGAGCTGAAAACAGCATAGAAACCTGTTGGTAACCAAATAATCTCCGTAAAGGCTAAATCTAGTCATAAAAAACATTCTGAAAAAGTTGAAAATAGTTGACAGTAGATCTCTCGACAAATATTTGCGGTGTAGAATTTAAAAATCCATTCATACTCTCTTCAGCCACACCTACAAAGACGGCCAGAAACATTCAGAGAGGTTTAGAGGCAGGGTGGGCTGGAGCAGTTATGAAGACCCTCGTCCCATACGATTATGCAAGAAGATATCCAAGACCGAGATTCAAGATATACTGGCTCAAAGATCAGGGTGATTATCCAAAAACCATTCCACGCTCATTCTCAATAACAGACATCGAGGAAGGTTCACATCTGACACCTGAAGAATATGTTGAGGAGATAGATGAAGCGAAGAGACTCGCCGGAGACTCCGTTATCATAGGCAGCATAACAGCCCCAGACATGGAGACTTGGGAGAAATATATTGAGTTGATGAACGGTTCAAGGGCGGATATGGTTGAACTGAATTTTTCCTGCCCATACGCTGGAGAACCTGGAACAGAGAGAGAAGGTGAGAAGTTAGGTTGGCAACTGATGTATATGGCTGAGGAAGTTATAAGGCTCGCCAAGAGAAAATGTGCAGTGCCATTCAGCCCAAAGATCTCATCCCAGACAGGTGAGGTTGATGAGTGGGCTGTTAGATTTGAAGGTGCAGGTGCACCATGCCTAACCCTATCCCACAGAATCTCAAGCATAGACATAGACATCGAGACTGGGAAGCCTACACCGTTCGGCTGCATCATAGGGTTCGGTGGACCTTACCTCATAGGGTTCTCGTTGAAATGGATCGCTAAAGCCGCACCCAAGGTTAATGTTCCAATCATAGCATGCATGGGGATGCTCGACTGGTCTGACGCTGTTAAATTCATAATGGTTGGAGCCTCATCTGTTGAGAGCTGCTCAGCAGTAATGGTTCAAGGCTACGACATTGTGAAATCATGGTTGACAAGACTCCGAAAGTTCATGTTAGATAAAGGCTACTCCTCAATAGAAGATATGAGAGGAATATCTCTACCCCATATAATACCGCCGAGCATGGTTGAAAGGGGAAACGAAGGGGTCTACGCAGCCGTAGATACAGACAAGTGCACAGGCTGCGGCATATGTAAGAGATGTTGCTTCTACTTCGCAATAAATATTGAGGGAGGGAAAGCTTCAGTTGACTTGGAGAAGTGCGATGGATGCGGCCTCTGCCAAGAAGTTTGTCCAGAAGACGCTATCAAAGCTAAGAAACTCTTCGACAGAGACGTTTACCCCAGACCTGACTCAAAGCCTTAAAATAAACTTTTTTTAAAAAAAAAGCTGAACAGTCCATGATATGGGGCTATTCGAATACTAGCGATATTGCTGTAAGGTGGAGACCTACTTCTTCTCAATTATCTCCTTTAGGAACGCTCCGTAACCCTCAGCGTCCATGAGGTTCTTAAGCTCCCGATCCAAGTTTGAAGGCTTTATCAGAGCCAACCATCCATCACCGTACGGACTATTGTTCACAAGCTCCGGATTGTCAGGTAGAGCTGTGTTAACCTCCAATACTTCACCTGAGACTGGACAGAAAAAGTCTGAGACTGCCTTCACAGACTCCAAGGTTCCAGCAGCTTTCAACTGTTCAGTAGTGGAGCCTACCTGCGGAAGCTCAACGAAGACAACGTCATGTAAGGCTTTCTGAGCATAGTCTGTCACGCCTACCCTACATTTACCATCCTCAACCCTCACCCAAGTATGCTCCTTGGTGTAATGGAGATCTTCTGGAATATCGTAATCATCTACCTTCAACACTTCACACCACACATATCATAGGTCTACTCATAATTGCATCATCAGGTATATTATGCTTTCACTCCTCTAGCGGAATCACCTTTATAGAATCTACATTGAAACTGAGCTTACTCTTACAGTTTGGACAGAACCCTCCATGTTTATGAATTGTCTCAATGGGAGGTTCAAGTTCGAGGCCACTGTACAGTTCATATCCACAATTCTGACAGTATGTACGTTGAGGCATATACACCCACCTTCAGAGAGATGGTTGCCAGACCTATTTCAATCTTAAGGAAACTGTAAGAGTTTATAACTGTGTTTCAACATTAAAAATTTGGGTGTAAAGCATGAAGGCTGGAGGCTTGAGTCGGAGGCTTAGCAGGTTCCTAAGAAACCTAGCCTTCAGAATGAAAGTAGCTAGGGTACCGAAGACAATTAGAAGTAAGCCTCCCATAAATATTGTAACATTGCTGATGATGGCTTTCGCAGTCTTCATACTGGCTGGAGGCGTATACAGTTTCGTTGAGATAATGTCTGGTAGAAGCTTGACTATGCTCCCTAGGTCTGGAGGCTGGACATTCATCTATCCTGGAAACCTGAACATGCAGACCATCAGTGAAAGCCTCATATCTGGAATAATGTATTTCTTAGGCGGTGCAGGTGTATATCTACTGTTGAGAAGCGTAAGGTTGGCTTATAGGCCCCGCCAAGCCTACCTAACCATGATATTGGGATTGATCCTGACCCTCATCGTAGTTTACTACTCCTCTTCACTATTGCAGAGTAAGATCGCCGGTTAGCCTTCACCACCAGTTTCTCTTCAACCCCAAACGGTAAGCTACGAAATTTGCTAGAAGATGTATTGGGGGGGTGAAGATTACAAGTATCAATGTTGAGCCGAAGGTTGTGTTGTATATTGAGCGGGTGAAGGTTACGGCGCCGAATATGAAGTCGAGCTGATCGAGAAGTGGGAAAGGAGCTCCAGGCTCGAACCCTAACCTACGTTTAATGAAGGCTCCGAAAAGGTCTCCGAGCAAGGCCCCTGTGGAGGCTAATAGACCTAGACCCAAAAGTTCAAGATTAACCAAGACTCCCATAACAAATGTTGCAGCTGAACCGAAGAAGAGGCCCGTCAATAATCCTCTGAAAGTCTTGTTTGCACCAAAGATCCTCTTACCATCTATGAATACTCTACCGAAATCTATGGGGGGACCGCCGCCGAAGATAGGGGGGACACCGTTCGCTATGTAGGCTGGGATAGCTATGTAAACAGCGTATACTATGTCTGCCTCAGTGAACATGTTGCACATCCACATTTTTGATTACTTTTGATTGAAGAGGTTCTTGAGGCCCATACCGGTCAATTCAAGATAGCACCTTTCAATTTTCTGAGCAGAGGATAATCCACGTTCCAGCCTCGCCTCCTTAACATTCGGATTCACAGTCGACTTCAATCTCAACACTATCTTGGGCCAGTAGAATAGGGTCCGCCTGGCGACAGGCTCAATCTTCCAGCTCATCCCGTCAACTGAAGCCCTGACCTGGCCGGTTATCAATGTGGCAACTCGATGTTTCAATGTTAACTCGTCGAGATAGGCCAGTTGCCTATTCAACTCACGGTTCAGAGTGAAAGCTCCCCTACCGGAATTTAGGGCTAACCGGTAGAGGGAGGTGACTGTATCCACAACGATCAAGCCAACCTTATACGTCATATAGTTCTCAAGACTCTCTACTATACGTGACTGCTCCATAAACGATCTTGGAAAGAATATTATTATGTCCCTGCAAGCGTCAACACTATTCCCACCAATGATCTGGAGTAGCCTCTGATGGGAGAAAGACTGGTCTGAATCGATATACAGAGTCTTCAACCCCATCCTAGACGCGGATACCGCACATTGAATGCTAAGGGTTGTCTTCCCAGTTGAGGCCTCACCGTAAACGAGGGTGAGGCAACTTTCAGGTAAACCTCCACCCAGCAACCTGTCCAAGCAAGATGTGAGGGTTGAGAGCAAACTGACCATTCCCAGATTCAGTAGATTCAGGGTGGGACAAAATATCTAAAGCATACTCCTCTATAATCTTGATGAAGAATGCGATGAACCTGAGATCTCCAGCAATTTATAGGAGCAGAAATTACGGTGGACAATGTTGAAGCTTGAAATTCAGGCTGGTAGGACCCTCCTGGTATCCGGACCAGCATCCGTAAGGCTTGAGGAAGGCTTGGTAAACATATTCGGGGCCCCAATTCATCGTAGGGGGAGGTTCACAGTGAGGAGGGAGAAACAGATTCCTATAGAAATAGTTGAGGACTCCAAGGTTGACGTTGAATTCGGTGAGAGGGCAACTTACTTGGAGGTTGAGGGTTCGACGGTGCCCGATTCATGGAGGGAGGCTACTCGAAGAATCGAATCATCGGGGGAGAGTAAGATCCTGATCATAGGCTCCACAGATACCGGCAAGAGCACATTCTCAATATACTTGACGAACCAGATGCTCAAAAATAAAAAGAGAGTTGCAATCGTTGACGCCGATATCGGCCAGTCAGACTTAGGGCCTCCAGGTAGCATAGGCCTCAGCCTAGTAACCGAACCTCTGACGGAGCTTGAAGGAGCGACTGTTGAAGCCATGATATTCATAGGAGAGACGAGCCCAAGCAGAGTAGTTGATAGGGTCATAAATGGAATCTTGAAGCTTGAGACTAAGATTCCATATGGAACAGTCAAGGTGATAAACACAGACGGCTGGGTTGCAGACGAGGGTGCAATAGAGTATAAGGTCAGGATGGTTGAGAGGCTTGAGCCAAGCTTGGTCATAGGGTTGGATGAGGGTGGTGAGCTCGACCCTATAATGTCAAGAGTCAAAACTTCAAAGATGAAGATAAACGTTCCAAAATACGTCAAAGTAAGAAGCAGAGAAGAGCGCAAACATATTCGTGAACATGGGTACAGAAGATACTTGAGAGAGGCGGTTTACAGAAATTTTCTATTAGACAGAATCGAAGCAGCAGATCTCCTAGATAAGAAACCTGAGAAAGGACATATTCTGGGTTTCATAGACAGTGAGGGGTTCATGGTTGGAATAGGAATATTCGAAAGTTTAAACAGGAGAAGAGGCATACTAAGAGCGTACACGAAAGTCGACTTCAGGAAAGTTTCCCGCATAGAATGCGGCAGCATAAGACTCACCCCCCAAGGTCAAGAGCTGCCTTTCAGCATAGACCAGACCTGGAAGAACTCACGATGAGAACCTTAAACATTGAAATATAATTTTACCGCAACATCTTATATCATCTCCACATATGAATTGTGAATTGGGTAGTTCAAATTGCAGATACTCCTCCTTAAGGAACAAGAGATCAAACCCCTGCTTGAAGTCAATGAGGTCTTGGAGGCTGTGGAGCAAGCCTTCAGGGAGAAGGGGGAAGGTGGGGTTCAGATGCCTCCTAAGACATACCTGTACTATGAGAAGTACAATGGGGACCTAAGGATCATGCCTGCCTACATCGAATCGATGGAGATATCAGCAGTTAAAGTGGTGAATGTTCACCCTGATAACAGAATCTTCAACCTTCCAACAGTCATGGCTCTCATCATCCTGATAGATCCAAAGACAGGGGCCCCCCAAGCAATAATGGATGGAACCGAGATAACGGCGATGAGGACAGGAGCCGCCGCAGGGGTTGCTACAAAATATCTTTCCAGAAGAGACGCAGGCAGACTTGGAATAGTAGGCGCCGGAGTCCAAGGTTCGAAGCAACTCGACTTCATAGTCAATGTCAGGAACATAATGGAGGTCAAGGTCTACGATCTCCGTGAAGAAGCAAAGGCCAACTTCATACAGAGAGCCAGAGAAAAACATCCTACATTGAGAGTGGTTGCAGCAGAAAGTATCGAAGAAGCTGTTAGAAACCAGGACATCATATGCACCGTGACACCATCCAGAAAACCTATAGTCATGAATGAGTGGGTGGATGATGGAACACACATAAACGCAATAGGTGCCGACGCACCCGGTAAAGAAGAGTTAGACCCAGCGATCTTGAAGAGAGCGATGATAATTGTAGACGATTGGAAGCAAGCCATCCACAGCGGGGAGATAAATGTTCCAGTAAGTAAAGGACTCATAACTGAAAGAGATATTCATGGAGAGCTCGGTGAGGTGATAGTTGGAAAGAAGAAGGGCAGAACCACAAATGCAGAGATCACAATATTCGACTCAACAGGCCTAGCCATACAAGACGCCACAGTAGCCAAACTCGTCTACAAGAAAGCGCTTGAGGAAGGGATAGGTTCCTGGTTTGAATTCTCAACCTTCAACGGAGCATCCCTCACCCTTAAATAGTTGAATTATAAATCTGTCTGGGTTCATAAATAGGCAAAAATAGTAATTGAAGGTAGGAGTCTAGTCAGATATGGGAGGTCCAAGAAATCCTGGCCATGCTGAGAGAATGAATAGAGCTGGAACAGAGACCGCCTTCGAAGTATTCGCCATGGCGAAGGAGATTGAGAAGAAGGGTGAGAAGGTTATACATTTCGAGATGGGTGAACCTGACTTCGACACCCCTGAAAATATAAAGGAAGCTGCGAAGAAGGCTCTGGAGGCAGGCTACACACATTACACACCAGCCCCAGGAATACTTGAGTTGAGGCAGGCTATAGCGGAGTATGTATCTGAGGATTTCGGTGTAGATATCGATCCTGAGAGGGAGGTTATCGTTATGCCTGGGGCCAAGCCGGGGATCTTCACAGGCATCTTGGCAACAGTCAATCCTGGGGATGAGGTTATCATGCCGAACCCAGCCTTCCCAATATATGAGTCTGTCGTAAACCTTGTAGGCGCCAAACCTGTCCCCATACCTCTCAGGGAGGAGAACGACTTCCGCCTGAGCCCTGAAGATGTTAGAAGAAAGGTCACCAAGAAGACGAAGATGCTGATTCTGAACACACCACACAACCCTTGCGGCTCAACCCTGATGAAGAGTGAGGTTGAGGAGCTTGCTGAGATAGCGAAGGAACATAACCTGTGGGTTATGTCAGACGAGATCTATTCAAAGATCATCTATGGAGGCAAACATTACAGTATGCTATCGGTTCCAGGAATGAAGGAGAGAACAATCCTCATACACGGCTTCTCTAAGACATATGCAATGACAGGTTGGAGGTTAGGATACTCCATAGGGAACCAGGAAGTTATCGCTAATATGATAAAACTACAGATAAACATATCATCGTGTGCAGCAGCATTCACCCAGATAGCGGCGATTGAGGCTCTGAGGGGCCCCCAAGACTTCGTATCGAGAATGGTCAAGGAGTATGAGAGACGCAGAGACACGATCGTCCAAGCCCTGAATTCCATAAAAGGCTTCTCATGCAAAACCCCAACAGGAGCATTCTACGCCTTCCCAAACATTGAGAAGACAGGGATGAAGTCGAGAGACCTGATG
>Ga0123519_10005910_pt1 | contig 19375 bp, 17 predicted proteins | sample YelNatPaOPRAMG02_FD_87396 | JGI IMG/M metagenome (GOLD analysis project Ga0123519, IMG submission 87396) | Hot spring microbial communities from Yellowstone National Park - Yellowstone National Park OP-RAMG-02 (version 2) | ecosystem: Environmental > Aquatic > Thermal springs > Hot (42-90C) ... | reverse complement strand
TGCAACTGCGGTTAATTTGACACGTGTTCCATATGCGTACACATTGTCTGCACTATCAGGGTTTTTAACGACTGAACCGCTACCTTCTGGAGAAATTTTTACAGTTAAGACTGCTTTTCCTTCAGTGTAAAATGTAAAGGTTATTTTTGTTGTATGTGTCCCGTCTGTTACTGTTACAGTCCAGGTGTAAGTTGTTGAGGGGGATAAGCCGCTAACGGGAACAGTTATTATTGTCCCGCTGGGTACGTTTATGCCGTTGGCTGACCCTATGTCCGGATTAGTTGTAACAGTGTAGTTCATCAAGTCGCCTTGGGCATCTACCAGTTTAAAGCTTAACTGGGAAAGTGTTGTCGGAACACTTGTTGCGCCGTCGCTGGGTGAAATTTTTGAGATTTTTGGCGGTTGATCGGGTGAAGGCACATATTTAGGTACTCTTGTCCGGTATTCGCTGTAGAAGGATAGCCCAGATCTAGGTAATGGAGTTGGCGCTGTCTTCTCTGGTGCTTCTACCTCGTAGACGCTAATCCAACTATTATGTTCGTTAAAGATTAAATCAAGTTTGCCGTTAGCGTCGATGTCTTGAGCTATGAAAAACGAATGAGCATTAGCTATAGGTATAGCATATGATATTGCACCATTATAGATGAATGGCATTATATCATAATTTCCTGTGGATTTGTTATACTTGAATATAGTTACGTTTTGTGGATTGCAGTCTAATATCTCTAATTGTCCATCTCCATCCACATCTGCTAATCCAGGAGGATGTGGACAAGGGAACGGAAGCGTAGCATCTAATTTCCAGTCAACCAAATCCCATATAATTGGTGGCGTTGGATCGTGATTTGCATTGCTACAAGTTATCAGTTCAAGGTTGCCGTCGCCGTCTAAGTCGGCTATTGGCGGATTATCATGGCCGTTAGGCAAACCCGAAATGCTCAGTTGCCTGCGATATATTCCCTTATACGTGTTAACGCTTCCGTCAGTGTTATAAACCGCAATGCCCCCTCGTTGGTGAAGTATAATTATTTCAAGATCTCCATCTTTATCCACGTCAGCGAGTACTGGGGCTTGACTACTACAAAGGATTTCAGGGTCACACCATATTTCGGTTAGATTGTTTGCCCAAAAAGCCCTAATCCCCCTTCCAGGTGATGTTGGAGGAGGATAAGTATTACTTCTTTCGCCTAAATAAACTTCAAATACACCGTCAAAGTCCGTGTCTCCTATACTGAGCCCGCCCCAACATGGATAATAAGTATAAGCAGAGGCAAATATGCGGCCATCATATGTTAGGGCTGTAATCAAACCAGGTTTCGCAGAATATATCTCAGGGTACCCATCAGCGTTAATGTCAGCTACAGCTATGTATGTATCATCTCCGGCAGCGTTTCTATTATACCAATAAACAGAACCGTCGTTTCCATGCAAGGCTAGTACTCCATAAGAGGCGGTACCATTAACATAATCGGGTATAAACAATATTTCTGGAATGCCATCTTTGTTTAAGTCTATTATCTCGCAAGGACCATGAGCGGCTGTATAGTTTTTTTTCCAAATAACGCTGCCATCTGTTGCATTTAATGCTGCTATTCCATTTTGCCCATTTATCACTATTTCCATGAGGCCGTCATTGTTTAAATCAGCAGCGTACGGACCCACCCAAGTCCAGCCTGTGCCGGCGCTTGCTCTCCACTTTAACCTTATTGTTAATTCATGTTGCCCGAACACACGAGTGATATCCATAGCTATCATAAACCCTTGAATAATAAGACCTATCAAAATGATACCTAACAATTTCTTCAAAAAATTCACGTTAATCAACCCTCTCCGATCATAAATTTAAGACGTTAACGCTTATTAATTAATCTTTGTAGATTAATGATATAGAAAATTTCCGGAATGTTCTAAACCAAATTTTTAATCGATCCGTTTGAGCAGCTGTTTATAAACTAGACATAGTTTTTTACAAACAGTTTCTAACGAATATCGTTCTTTTACCAGTTTTCGCCCTTCACGAGCCATTTTTAACCTAGCATCTTTGTTTTCGAGCAGATAGTTGATCGCTTTTGCTAGACGTAATGGATCGTTAGGGGGAACTAAAATTCCTGTTTCATGGTTTTTAATTACCTCCGGAATTCCTCCTACGGGAGTTGCTATTACAGGAGTTTCACATGCAAGGGCCTCTAATAAGGTCATAGGAAACGCCTCCCAGTAAGATGGCAGAATAAATATAGTAGCTTTTTGGTAAAATTTCACTATTTCCTCTGATGGTAAAACACCAAGATATTCTACTCGATTTTTACCGTTTTGGTTTTCTTTTTCAATCAGCCTCATAATAGTCTGGAAATATTTAATATCGTTTATAGGACCAATTATTATTAAATGGGCAGGTCTTTTAAGATAACGTAAAGAATAAAGCAAAACGTGTAAGCCTTTAACTGGTGTTATTCTTCCAAGATACAATATCAGGTTTTCTTCTTTTTCATTACCTGGAGTGAAGAATTTGGTATTAATTGCGTTAGGCAAATAAATGATTCTGCTTTGACTTATTCCAAGTTTAATTAGATCGTCTTTCATTTCTCTTGTTATTGCAATGTAGTAGTTTGTTACATGTTTAAACATCATTCGGTGTATATGATATCTTTTGATGAAATCAACGTTTATCCCATGTAAATGCAGTATTTTTGGCTTTTTGATTAAAAATGAAAAGAGTGGAAAGCTAAGCTCAGCTTCGTGAAAGTGGATTATGTCGTATTGTTTCATTATATTAGCAAAGTTCCCAGGAATGAGGTTAACATTCATGCTGATTCTCGGCGAACTAGGCAATAATTTTAGAGCAGGAATTTTGAAAACTTTTATTCCATCGACTTCTTCTATTTTTCCTCTCCATTTTGGGATCCATTTCTTATCCATGTTAAATGCCATGACGTGTGTTTGAACTCCCATATCATTGAGTTTGATAGAAAGCCCTCTTACCATTGTTTCGGCGCCGCCTCTAATTGGGTAGAAGCCTGGAACAACCATCAAGACTTTCAAACGGACACCTGTAACGAAACGTGACAAAATATGAAGTTCGCTAACTCTAGCGTTGTAAAGGTATTATTGTTCATTGACTATGATAAGTCATTTCCTACTCCTATTGGTCTGTTTTTATTAAGTGATTCTTCGATGTATTCTAAGAGTCTAACTGTTCTTCTCCCATCTTGCGGGGTTACTGGCGGTTCCAGATCGTTCTTTATACAGTCTATAAACTTGTTGATTAAAATATATTGAGGCACTGAAAATCGTATTCGGCGGTTGCGAAAGTCGTCAAAAAAGAATTTTACCCATTTTCTAATTATTAGTTTTTGATCCCAGTAGAAACCCTGAATTATATGTTTTTCAAGTTTTTCAGGAAATTCTAGGAAGAAATTATAATTTAAAATCTGAATTTTCTTCCCATTTGAATCTATTAGCTCAAATACTATTTCTTCCTTTTTTGCAAGCCAAGAAATCTCTATGGTCCCTATGGTTTTTTGTGGATTGCTTAGCATAACGATGAAGTGATCATAAACTGGATTGCTTATTTTTTCGCCTATCGCCCATATTTTGTCTACTTTTTCCAAGAAATGCAGTTGCAGATAAGCTGAGTGAGTCCCCGTTTCCCAGAGCGCACCCCCCTGTTCAGGGGTCATTATCCAGCTTGGTGCACCTATTAATTCGGCGCTTTCTCTTACTGAAATTCTGAAATATGCCAGTTGAAACTTGCCTGAGTCGATTAGTGATTTGGCTTGCATGATTGGAGGTAGGAAAAGTTGGTTATGGCATATACAAAGTTTAACTTTGTTTTTCTTGATTTCTTGGATTATTTGATCGCATTCTTTGCTGCTTCTCGCCATGGGCTTTTCTAGGAAGATGTTGTGCCCATATTTTGCGGCTTCACATGCAAGTTTCGCGTGAGTGGATATTGGCGTGCATATATCCACAAAATCTAAGTCTTTTAACTCGAAAAGCTTTGAAGCGTCACTATAAGCCTTTTCAATTTTATATTTTTTGGCGAAGGCTTTGGCTTTTTCCATGTTTATGTCTGAAACTGCTATGACTTTTGCTTCTGGAATGTTTTTGTAGGCGTTCATATGGATTTCAGAAACCCTGCCACAGCCTATCAAACCAACGTTTATTTTTTGCATTTTAATCCCTCAATTAGCTTGTTAATTGCTTATTCATATTTTATTTAACACAAACAGTTTTTTAGTATGCGTTTTATGCTTTTGGCTATTTTAACTATGTATCTAAAAAACATCCATATTTTTCGTCGCAGTCTCGATATTTCTGGCACTCTGTAACCTAGTTCTTTAATTGCAATTTCACAAGGACCGCAAATTCCGCATGGTTTATTGTGCCAAGGCTTCTGACAGAACCATGTTTTTTCAAGTATATCCAAAAAACCTTTTTCTGCTGCTATTCTTTTCATGTCACTTTTTGAGATTTTTAGAAGTGGAAATTTTAAAAAAGAAAAAATTGAAGCATCATCATTTTCATCAAACTGTATTATTCCAGAATCACCATTCACATACTTAGAAAGCAAGTTCACCAGTGTATTAGGCGCACGTTCACTTAGCTCAATACATAACTCCAAATTTGGAATGTTATATTGTTTTGCAAAACGGGCTAAAAACTCGTATTGTGGCCCTATAGGCTTGGGAAGACTTTCACTCAGTCTATTAAATTTGGCAGTAATCTCTGGGTCCAGTCTAATATCGTCAATTGAAACTATTATTGTAGGCTTTATCAAATTTGCCAGTTGAGGATTTTTCTTGATAACCCACTCATGAACGGCATGCATGGCTCTTAACTCATGTAATGTAGAATCCCTATTAACATCAATAATGTAGTACGGCTGCACACATCTTTTTTCAACAAAAACAAGATATAATAGACGGAAGGTGCTGTCCCATCCACCTGACCACAGCAGATTTACTTCACCATCACAGTCATGCTTCATTTTAAAGCCCACATCTTTTGTAAAAAGGCCACTTACAACTAAACTACCTTTGAAATGAAGACTCTCCTCTTCCCAGTTCTCTCCATGGGAATATCTTTGACAAGCTGTATTATTACTTCCAACTTCTCTCCTTGCCTCGCAAAAAATTCTTCAATTTTATTCTTTATCCTTAAAAGCAGATTTGGATCAAAATTTAAACCCTTCACAACATTAATAACAATTCGATCTCGACGCTCTTGAACAATTTGATATTGTGATATACAAAAGAGGTTTTTCTGAAACTCCTGATCATAAAATATGCAACGTTGCAAATATAACCAAGAGATTCTCCTACCGCTGGGCAAAACTAAAAGATCGTTGGATCTACCTTCAATAGATTTTAGGAGAGGCCACGATCTTCCACAAGGGCACCTATCATCGGTCAACACGCCTAAATCACCAATCCTGTACCGTATCAAAGGCATTACATAATTATGTAGTCCCGTAACTACGATCTCTCCATGCTCTCCCGGAGCAACGGGCTCACCTTTCTCATCTAATAGCTCGATATAAACATTGTCGGTTATAATATGTAAGGCGAAGTGTTCAGTGCATTCAAAAGCCATATTTCCAAATTCCACAGAACCATATATCTCAAAAAGATCTACGCCAAACTTTCTCTTCACAACATCTCTGCAGTAGGGAGTGACCATTTCACCTTGTGTAAAAATTTGTCGAGGATTAATCCCTGAAAGATCACGGCTTGATAGAGAGAGCAATACTGAAGGAAAAGTTAAGAGAACATCCGGCTTGATTTGTCTTAGGAGGCTGATGAGTTTTTCTTCCGTAAGTAGCGGGATTATTGTCTCACTGATATCCCCCCACAGCCTAGTATATTTTGAACCCCAGCTTATGGATGTAGCCCGCCCCCAAATAGTTACGAATTTGTCGCATAATTTTACACCGCACTCAAAGAATGGATATCTGGACGCCCCCGGAGAGGGGTATGGATCAGAGATTATTTTTAAAGGTGTTCCTGTTGAACCCGAAGTGTTCCGTGAAGGTAACTTCGATACGTTTATCCCTTTCGTTACAAAGTTTCGGTAATTTTTTTGAATATCCTGTTTAGACACTAAGGGAATTTTTGTAAAATCTTCAAAACTTTTAATGTCATCAGGCTTAATACCTACAGAGGAAAACGCATTATGATAATATGGCACATGATTATATGCATGTTTAATAACAACCTTTAACTTTTTGAGCTGAATTCTTTTAAGTTCTTTTGGATTTTTCCATTGATCTTTTTTTAGCTTAAGTAAGTAATAATTGGCTATCAATTGATTAACTAGTTTATGTATTTTTTCCATCCTTTAACCTTCATTAAATATGTTGAGAAGACTTGTCTTTTACAACTTAAAACGCTATGAACACTGTTTCCTTTACGATGTATTTCGGTAAAAATAGCTACCACCGTTTGCATAGATTACGTCTATATCGTTCAGAAAATGAAGTTCACTTATATTCCACACAAGTTGTGAACCAACCACTATTCCATCAATAACATTGAGCGACCCCAAATAGACTATATCGTTACTTGTCAGTATTGTTGCGTTAGAAACCCTTTTGATGCGATCGATATGCACCAAACCATAGCATTTTAACTCCTCTCTATTGTAGATGTCTGAATATATTTGTACTTGTTCAGTGACAACATTTTTTTGCAACCACTGCACCCCAAATACCCTGTAACTATCAAGATATCCAAACGTACCCCGCAGCCAGATGGGATTCATGCGGTATTTGCTCAACGGAACAGACCAGCTTGTAGATCCCACTATTTCATAAACAAAGCTCGTCTGAAAAAGGAAATATGGAATCAGAACTACTAAAATAAGTATCGACGCTTTTATTTCCATGTTCCGCTTGCTAACAATGTTCACAATAGTTTCTGCACCTAATATACATAAAGGCGCTAAAAAGAAAAGCAAAACGTGGTAAAATCTTGTAATATTCATAGTGTTAGCCAGTCCAGGAATCAGTAGAAGCATGCCTAGAAAAGCTATTGCGACTACAGTAAATGCGAAATATTCCCTTTCAAAGTTAGTTTTAACCCGCTTCAGGATTAATCCCAAGAATCCGATAACAATAAAAGCTTGTGTAAGATAGGCGAACAATCGGCTAATCATATTCCAAATAGTCGGCGGTGCTTCTAATCCTAAACCCATCAGCACAGTTTTACCTCTAGTTTCTGGATTGAAGAAATCGCCAAGCTGCCGGTAAATATAATCTCCAAACTCTAAGAAACTCTCAAAAACAGCAGAGCGTGATGTAAAAATATACCAAGAAAACATAGTAACAAAAAAGAACAAAAACATGCCAACAGTTATATTTCTACTCGGATGCTTTAAAAGAACCCAAGAAATAAATACTACTGAAATAAAGAAAAGCATAATCTCTGCAACACCATAATGCGATGTTACTAAACCAAAGGTAAAAGTCATAAAACATAGCATCTTAATGGAATATTTCATTTTCTTGTTCATAATAACAAGCAGTAACAAAACGAAAAATAATTCCCCGATCATTTGCCTATTTAACCCAAGCATTTCAGTATAGAAGGTTTCTTGAGCCATAAACAGAAAAGCCGAAATAAAAGCATATTTTTTGCCAATGTATTTTTGCCATAATTCAAACAAACCAAGAGGCACAAAAGAAAAAATTAACGGGAATATCATCTTAAAAATCCATGTAGAATCTATATTCAATAAATTGCTATAAACTGTGGGAAGAATCGTGACGCTTAACATACTGTTGATTCTATCAAAATTAGACCAATAACCGCCAACATAAGAATTAATTGAGCTCCAATGTGCATTAATTTCCGTGGTTTTGAAAGCAAAATGTTCGACAGCAATATCGGAACCAAAAGTGATGAAATAATTAGATACAAATGAAGAATGATAAAGAAGTGCAATAGCAATCATAAGTATAGCGAATGGATAAAGTCTAGATGACAGATTCTTAGAAAGAACGCCGACGATAAAAAGTAATGAAATCACCATAAACATAAAGAGAAGGATCAGATTATTTCCATAAGCGTTTACCCAAATTGCCCCTGCAACACCCAAAATTGAGAGACATATAAGAAGTAGCGCAAATGGCGAAATTCGGAACAAGTCACCATTAAAGAATTTAACATCTTCACTACGTAAATAAACTAAAACTCCACCTATAAGGATGAGGCTGTTAAAAGTAATAATTAAAGGCATCAGCGAAAGAGGATTCGAAATTCCAAACAAGAAAAAGAATTCGTTTATTAAAAGCCCACCAACCATAAGAAAAGCAATGCTGAACCCTATGGAGAATAGAAGGGTTTCCATCAAGTTAAGCTCATACAACTTTAACAACTTGACAAGAATGAAACCTGGAATGAAAGTAAAATAGAGAAATCCAATAACTTGTCTCGCAACTAGGACGTCAAAAATTACTGTAAAGTAAAATATAAACTGTGAAAATAGTATAATCAGCAAAAGTCGTTTTGACTTCATCTTTGAAACCTTCAAAATTTGCACTAAAAATGTTTAAATGCTGTGTCAATTGTAATAATCAACATGTTTTTCAGATTTTTCAGACACCTACTCATATAATCTTGCCAGTTCATAAGCTGTTACGAATTCCGCTCCAGTTTGCTGAACATATTTGATTACATCCTCAAGCATTTTTATACAATTTTGAATGTTTCGATGCCCCCACCATGGACCCCACCATAATCGTCCCTTATTCCATGGATCTACGTCTTTCGGATGAATATGAAACACCACTGGATTTTGAAGTAAGAAATTAATTTTTATTCCTGTTTTGCTCCACTTTAAACCAAAAACCCTTAGATAAGTTGCACCTAATGGATAAGGCAAAAGGGGGTTTGCAGAAACTGGGACTTCAAGTAAATCGCCATTTTCGTTTCTTTTGTAGGCAAAAAGTGGGAATGGCTTTGATGGGAAAAAGATCTTATGCCTCCCATATGGGCGAAAACAAATGAGAGAAGAATCGTAGACGTAATCGTTTTTTTGTAGTGCCATCCAGCAACTTTTATTAACCTTGAAAAGAGGCGCACGGAAACCAACAGGTCTAGCACCAGTTGCAGATTGAATAATTTCCGTAGCAGTTTTTATAACTCGAAGCTCTTCCTCTAATTCTAAAGTGGTTTCTCTTGGGTCATGTTGTAGTCCATGACACGCTATCTCATGCCCTTGCTTAATGATTTCTATCATTATTGCTGCAAATTTTTCTGCTACAGTTGCTGGCACAAAAAATGTTGCTTTAATTGCATATTTATCAAAGAGCTTTAAAAAAGCGACTACTCCATCTTCGATAATGTAGCCTGAGCTTAGAGGGATAGGAGGATCAACATCAACCGTCATATTAAAATACAACTTCAAAAACTTGTTCTCCTTATGATGCTTCCAACTGCAACATATTCCAAAAGTAAATAATCAAATTTTTCTACGTTATAGTAAGACACAATATTTATTACACTCTTCTACGGTTGTATATATGACAATCACATAAACAGTGTGAGCATTATGAGATGCCATCGAAACACTTTAACTTACAAGTTACATGTTATAAGTATGAGGGAAAAGATGTTACAAAATACAAAAACTTATGCGTTACTCATGATCTTAACGGTGCTTGTAGGAACTATCTTGTTAACACCTGGGCTTTCATCGCTTATGGGAAATGTAACCATAAGAAATTCAGGCAAAATAATTACAACAACTATTTCACCATTACACGTTGATGGTAGATACATTAAAAACTCCCTTAACCAGACTGTCATCCTGAAGGGGGTAAATAAACCAATGTTTGAAGATGATCCTGACGGCGTCTGGATGGGTTCTACAATGTGGACGGATAATAATGTGAAGGCGGAATTGGACGCTATGAAAAGCTGGGGTGTTAATGTAATTCGCTGCTTCATATCTGTCGAGCTGATGAAATTTGATATTGGTCCAAATTCAGGGCACCCTGCCTCATCTCGTTGTGCAATTTCCGCAAGAGAAGCTGTAAGACGGCTTTTAACCTTTGCTGCGGAAAGAGGTATATATGTAATCATAGTCCCTTGGACTGTGAGATGTTATTATACTGGAGCTGAACAAGATCCGCTTCCGTTTCCACCTTACCAGACGAGCCAAAATGCGGAAGAAGTTATAGCTAGTGTTGATGAGTTTGTAGATTTCTGGAGAGACATGGCGATTGAGTATAGGAGTTATCCAAATGTTATATTTGACTTTTGGAATGAACCCAATCCAGCTAATACACAAGAGAACTTTCAAGTTTGGCTTAACGCTACTCAACACTGTATAACTGCGGTGCGGCAAGAGGGATTTTCAGGAATAATTCTCTTTGAATGGAGAAATGGTCCATATTGCAACGTCTACTCAGGCAACAACTTTCCAATTGGTTATGCAGCTGGTGGCGAAACTTTAGGCTGGGTCGAAGATGCAATTGAGTATTTAGAAGACCCTCTTGGAAACTTAGCTATTGACGCACACATCTATCGCCTTGGCGGGGGCACTGGACAGTTATGGACAGACCCAGCATTGGAAGAATATTGGAATAGCTCTTGGGCTTACAATTACACTCAGGTTAAAATGTGTTTAGAGTATATGAAATATAAGTGGGTGGGTGAAACATTAAACGTTCCCTTAATAGTGGGAGAAATCGGAGCAACTCTTGGCTGGTTGGGAAGCGACCCAACTCAGCATCAATATGAAATGACTGCTTTCGGAAATGTCCTTGACATTCTTAATGAATGGAACATTGGATTCATAGGTTTTTGGTGGAGGGAGAGTGGAGTCTATAGACTTCATAACGGTCCACCAAACTTCAATCCAACTGATACTGGTCAAATACTAAAAGCATATTTGCTTGCTTCTTAAAGACCATCTATTTATTTTACTTTTATTATAATTCTGCATCAAATTTGCCTTTAACGGCGTGAATGTCCAAAAATTCTGTTAGAATTTCACGTAGGAAACCACATTAGGTTTCACCTTGTCCTTTTGAAATTGCGATTTCAATGCTTATAGTCGTCAATATGGGCTTTGGTAAAATCATAACAAAAAGCTAATCTTTTCAAGGCATAATGAAAAGGAAATAAAGTTGGTATTTTTCGTCTAGTCAACTTATAAGCGAATGGAAAACTTATTTTCCAAACTTTCCCGACGCACGCTTTTCACCAAGATTCTACGATTTCCACCAATTTACATTTAAAGGCATCTTCGCTAAAAACTTTAGATCTTTCTATGGCTTTTTTGCTAAATCTTTTAAATGTCTCATTTTCATCAAGAATCAAGTTTATTTTATTAGCAAGTTCGTCAACCTTTTCAAAACTAAACCCATATTTATTATAACTTATTATGTCGATATAAGGTCCTCCGTTTCGGTATACTATTGGAACACATCCGCAGGCCATAGCCTCTACGATACTTATGCCAAAGTACTCATAAGTAGAACAATGAACATAAATTTTGGCTCTAGCGAGGATTCTCTGAAGAATATCTGACGAACAGTTTACAATTAAGTTTACCCTATTTCTTAGCTTTAAGTCACTTATTAGTCGTTCAAGCTTTTTAAAATAAACTAACGAAACTCTATCCCTCATACTACCGATTATCAAGCATCTGCCCCTATCAACTTTGGAAAAGGCCAATATTAAAGTCTCGAACTTTTTAGATGGATTATACCTTCCTACACTTACAATTATATTTTCCTTTTGGGACGATGGTTTAAACGCCTTTAGATTAACAGGGGGATAAACAACCTCCGGCTGTAAACCATATACACTTTTTATAGCTCTGGAGCTAAATATAGAGTTCGCTAGAAAAAACTTATTCTTCGCTTTCTTGATAAGCTGCCGTTGTATAAAATTATACGGTATTAAGTAAGCACGTTTAAACCCACATCCGTACTTTACCGGTGAGCAATTGAAATAAACTATTGCCTTTTCAGCATCCGGACAATAAAACCATGGGGATGTGGTGGAAATAATTACAACTTTTTTAAATTTTTTGGGAACTTTCGCTAACAACAAATGAAAATTTAATAATTCCCCGTAAGCAGAGGTACCAAACATTCTAGGATGGATAAGTTCAGCATCAGGTTTCCACACTTCTCCAAAAAATTCCTTAGCTTTTTGCCAATCTGTTTTCTCAAAGGTTCCGAGCGTCACGTTATGTCCTTTCTCTTTGACACTTTCAATTATTGACAAGAGCACTTTTTCTGAACCACCTCTATCATTTAAAGATGGGTGTACTACCAAAATGTCCATTCTACTTTCACAACAATTGATTTCAGTGTGTTGAAAGTCTATGACCATACCCATTAATATGGCCTTTTAAAAAACCAATCCACCAGCCTATGTTTTTGAACATAACATAAACGGGTAATAGAAAGACTTTTTTCTGCTTAAGTATTTTATAAGCTGTAATACTATAAACAATACCTCCAATTAAAGCAATTGGTGTCGACATTTTAGAAAGGAAAAAAATATGCTTGTTTTTATGTCGGACGTAATGAGCACCATAGCCATGCCATATTGAGTGACCCCAGTATTCTTTCCATCCCTTCTTACCAAGAGCATAAAAAGGTGCTAGGTCCCTTACAACAGCCCACTTAGCATTTACAAGCCTATATGCAATATCTATATCCTCACAGGATCCTTTAATGTTCTCGTCAAAGCCTCCAATCTGTCTTATGGCCTCCACGCGATATATAGCTCCCCCGGTTCCAGGTAAGTTAGTTCCAGATTTATAACGATAGGCCACATATTCAACGTTATCTAAAAACGCCGCCAAATTTTTCTGATTTAGCATTTCATAAGACCCTCCGGCAATTGCGACATTAGAGTTTCTTTCCATAAATTCAATCATTTTTGTAACATAATTTGGCGGTAGTATGAGATCGTCATCCACCCATAAAATATAGTCGCTGCTAGCATTGTTTACCACTATATTTCTTGTATAGCCTAGTCCTTTCCATCTATGATGGAATATTTTCACTTTCATATCCATTTTTGAAGCGTAATCTTTTATTATGGATAGAGTGTCATCAGTGCTGCCATCATCAACAAAAATAACCTCTATCAGTTCATGTGGATAGTCTTGGGCTATAACGCTTTTAATAGCTTCACGAAGAGTAGAAGCCCCGTTTCGTACGCAGATCCCCACGGTAACTTTTGGTTTCAAGTTCAACACCAGTAGAATGTAAACTCTAATGGTTATATTCCTTCAGCAGAAATTTTTCCAGTAGTAATGCATAGCGGACTTTTCAGATATGTTGAATTCTTTATGTCATACCTATTACGAGGCTTGTTTCATTTTTGAGTTTAAACTTTTAACCCCTCTGTTGTCGATATCGTTGGCAAACCAAATGCAAGAATTCTACAGACTCTATTAAACCAATATTCGTTTACATTTCCTAAAGATGTCATTTTTAACTTGATGACCATATCCTTCAATATGAGCTTTAGTGAAACCATAGCAGTAAGCCAGCCTCTTAAACGCGTAATGGAGTGGCAACAAGCATATAATTTTTTGTTTACTTAATTTAAAAGCATGAGGTAAACGTAAAATTCCGGCTAGAAATCCACCTAAAGGCGACATCTTAAAAAGAAAATCAAAATTCTTCGTTTTATGAAAGACAAAATGCCCCCCGTAACCCCACCATACATACTGCTTCCAAAGATCCTTCCAAGACCCTTTACATATTTCATAAAAAACGGCATCCGTCACCCGCGCCTCCCAACCCATGGCTAAAATTCTTCGGGCAAGATCAATATCTTCACCAGCTCCTTTGATATTTACATCAAAGCCTCCAGCTTGTTTTATAGCTTCAACTCTGTATATAGCCCCTTCAGTTCCGCAAATCCCAAGCGGTGCTTTTTCATTAAACCTCAAGCTTTCTACAACAAATGGTATATTTTCTAAAAAGGCAACATAATTAGATCCTTGTAAAATCCCATATCTTGCTCGACCAATGCCTACTCGTGAGTTTTCATCCATAAATTTAACCTGTCGTTTTACGAAATCTTGTGGAAAAACAGTATCGCCATCAACCCAAATCACATAATCTCCAGAGGCATTATCTACGACCATTTGCCTAGCAAATCCCAACCCTACATTTTCACAGAGAAATTTTACAAGCAAACCCTTTTCACAAAGATTACGTTTAATAATTTTCAACGTATTGTCTTCGCTAAAGCCGTCGACAACAATTATCTCCATATATTCACGCGGATAGTTCTGTTTCAACACGCTCCTCATTACATAACTAATTGTTTCTTCATTATTCTTAACGCAAAGACCCAGTGTAACCTTGATCATTTATTATGTCCCACTTTTCCAGATGCTTCAAAAAAGTATGGGATTCTCATATGCTTCTGCGATTACTTTTAGGTCTCGGAGCGCATCTTCGCCTGAGGGGGAAGGTTGGCAATCGTTCCTTATACAGCCAACAAAGTATGCTACTTCATTCAAGTATGGTATGAAAAAAGCATGGTTTTTTCCTAAAATTAGCTGAATTGCCGTGATTACTTTACTATGAGATTTGTGAGTACCAAACGTGTGATCAACTGTTCCGTAGAGTTCAATACTAACTTGAGTTTTCTGAGAGAACCATCCTACATTAATAACCGCTATTGTTCCAGATTCAAACTGTGCAATGCATATAGCATGATCTTCAAAGTCGAAGTTAAACCTATAACCAAAATAAGCTTTAACTCGCCTAACCTCGCCGAAATACCAGCGTGTTAAATTTATCATATGACTCCCTAAGTCTATTAATGCTCCACCACCAGTCATATCTTTATTAAACCACCATTCAGGGACAGCGGATGGAACATTACTTTCAACCTGATGCGTAAAAGGTCCTGCAGCAATGTTTATCGCATGTGCAACTTGAATATCCCCGAGAACTCCGCTTTCAATTTTCCTTTTAATGTCTATAAATTTACGTGAAAACCTCAGCGGATAACCTACCATTAATTTAACATCGTGTTTTCTTGCAACACTAACTATCTTTTCTCCTTCCTCCAATTTAGCAGCAATCGGTTTCTCTAGAAGAATATGTTTTCTTTCTTCAATTGCGCTTATTGCACAATTAACGTGGAGATGTGTTGGAAGCGATATTATAACAGCGTCTATATTCGGCTGTTTTAAAAGTTCATGATAATCGGTAAATAATCGTCTAATACCTAATTCTTTAGCGTAGTTTAAGGCTTTCTTTGATGTATCCGCTACTGCGATAATCCTTGCAGACTTCAAGTTTAGGCAATTCCTCAAATGAATCTTCCCTATATGTCCTAGACCAATAATACCCAAGTTGACTTTTTTCACCATCATCACGACGCTAGATTAGGCGTTTATCTAAACCCAGTTTGCAAGCAACTCTGTACCCAAAGGCTATAGCCCCTTCGGAAAGACTTTTCTGGGGAAATCTCCTTCTGAAATAGTCGAAGTCAGCCCCTTTAGCGGTAAATTTGATTTTTCCTAGGCCTTCCCTCTCCGCCAACTTTAGATGGGCTACTGACTTTGGATTAATACTCATAACTGTTGCGGCTGCAGCATCGAGCGCCACGGGGTCTTGGCTTGCCATTACAAGGCCTAATCTCAATGTTTTGGAGCCGCAAACAGTTAAGCCGTCAAGAACGTGTAGGTTAAAAGGCATAACCTTATTCAACGCAACAATCACATCATCAAGTTTAGAATGATACTCAAACTTCTTCGGGTAAGGATTGCACCCATAAATGTTTTTCAAAGCAGCGGAAATTTTCGTGAAACTCATATACTTCATCTTCGGAACATTCACACACAAATCAGCATCCATAATAATTTTTGGCACCATAAACTCGAAAACCTCATCCATAACTTTCACCGTGGCTTTTTCCGTCTCAACTGTGGAAAGATTAACCAGATTCACATCGCAATCTTTTGCAAGCTTCTCATAACCCAAATATTTGAATGCATACTTACATTTCATGGCAGAGGCATCAGATTCCACGATAGAAATTTTAACATTAGGAGAAATCTCCTCACGAAACAAGCTTATCAGCGCAGCAACAAAAACGGGATCCGTGGTCTGGCCAGTAGACCAATCCCAATAATAACACATGTTTGGCTTAATAACAATCTTTTCCGCCTTTGGAAGCGGATAATCAATCAGCCTAAACGCTTCCCCAATCGCCCTTTTAATCGAATCGACATTCCGAGTTTTACATTCAACCAATCCAACCAAGCTCATTCAAAACCACCAAAATTTTGTCAATTCACTTTCCCCAAGCAATGTAACGCCGCCCAAACAGAAAAGTCACCAAGCCACCAGCCAAAATAACATTGTTAATAAAGAGTTCGATAAACATGCGCCTCGCAAAAACCAGCAAACTCAAAACTGAAAAAATAATTGCCAAACTAAGCGGGGAAAATGGACTCGTAACTATTAGGGCTATACCACTAGCCATTAATATCAAAAAGATTATGGGGTTAAAAATGAAAAGGGCTATTTCAGCTACGGCTATCCTTTTCGGAAGAGAAAGCCTTCCCTTAAAAAGAAGCTTTAAACATTTAACCCACAAGCCAATCAGCTGATTCGCCCGCCTAACCTCAACCTTAAACTTCGTAAATAAACTCGACGGAAAACTCGTGTAAAACACTACTTCAGGAGCTAAAATGGTTCTAAAGCCCCGAGAAACCACGTTTAAGGCCGTTCCAGAATCGTCAGAACCCGTCTCACAGTCAAAATGGTCGAAGGCGTCCCGCTTATAGGCGCAGAAGCCCCCTTCAAATCTAATAGTTGAATGAATCTTTGATTCACCAAGCCTAACAAAATTGGCAAGTTGCAAATAGGATTCCTCAGCCCTAGTCACCCAAGACTCCCCAACATTCAAGCTTACGCTTCTCCCAGTGACCGCGCCTACGCTGGGATCAGCCAAATAAGGCATAGCCTTCCGCAAAATATCCGGAGGCCACCTCGTATCCGCATCAGAAACAATCACAATAGGCTTAGTCGACACCTTTAAAGCCCTATTTAAGGCAGCAGACTTCCCAGCCCTCGGATTCTGCCTCACCAATCTAATGTTTAAACTAGGACGCCTCTCCATAAAACCCTCAATCTTGCTCACAGAACCATCATCAGAAGCATCATCAACAACAACAATCTCCATCTTCTCCTTAGGATACAAAACACTCTCAACATTCTCCAACTTAGATTCAATATTCGCCTCCTCATTATGAACAGGAATCAAAATCGAAACTTCAGGCTCAAACCTCTCATCTATTTGGATATTCCAAGGCTTATAGACGAATTTCCTTAAGTAGAGAAAGTACACCAAATAAGTTACCAAGAAAATAGATAAAGAACACAAAAACACGATTTGCAACATTTAAATCGCTCTTTAAAATTTAATTGATTCTAAACCTTACACCACGCTTAATCTACCGTTTTATGGGAAATTTGACAACTTTACGCCATAAGAGTAGAGGGAGCTACGACAACCACCTCAGCCCTTTCTCTCTTGGTTTTGCCGCGTAAAAGCTCTGCCTTAACCTCCAAATAACCTCTATAGCTTCCTTAATATTTCTTAAAGCTTCCTCCCTTGTTTCCCCTGAGTGGCGACAGGCAACTCAAGACACTTAGCTATGAAAACTCCCTCTTCAGCAGGCTCCAAAACAACAGCAAACTTACGAGCAACCATACATCAAAACAACCATTGTAAAAGTTTAATAAATAAGGTGTTTAAGCGCACAATGACTTATATGGATTTTAAGCAGTAATTTCCAATTGTTTTTCTCCGGCCTTTGCCTTAAGAATGGTTGATAAGAATTCACCCAGAAATTTGCTTGCGTTCAGTATTTCTATTTCAACAGGTTTTCCTTTATCGTTGTAGTTTACGATTACTGATCCATGTTCTTCCCCGTAGGCTATCTGCTCCTCCCTAATAAGAATGCTTAGAGTATCGCCGACCCCATCATAAGTTATTTTCATACGTATCTTTCCCTCTTAGCTGGATAAATTGTTATCACTAAGACCCTATTATTTGTTTCTTCATAAACCACTCTTAACACAAGCTCGGACGTAAGACTTGACTGAGCAATTTTTCGTCCAAAATAGCCTGCCTCAAGGCTTTCAGGGTTTTGTATGGTTTCAACAACCTTTTCTTCAGTGACCTGCATTTTTACAAGCCTGTTAAGCTTCTCTTTAGCATGGGGAGTAAACTTAATTGTTTTCCCTCTCTTCATAGCGTTAAACTTTCCCTTTGCTGTGTCCCTGTTCCTGAACGTGATCTTCCATTAACTACCAGAATACTCTGACTTTCTCCCTTAAAATTTTAGATTCTCCAACCGCAAGATAAGTTAGAACTTCACGAAAGCCTATCCCTTAACAACTTAAAAGTTTCATTGGCATGCCCTTCTTTTGAAACGCCTACCGCAACACCTTTTATGTTTGGCAAACCAGCTATATAGTCTACAGCTTCTTCAGGCCTTAGGTAGCCAGCCGCCAAAATACTTATAGCCAAAACATTGGGTTTGGGAATGCTCGCCAAAGCCTTTTCGCATTCTTCTTTTGAAGGAACCATCTGAAAACCAACCTTATTAAATGGCGCAGCAATCACAACATCTTCTAGGCCTATGTCCCACTCTTTAAGCTTCTTAACTAACAAGGCGAAGTTACCAGTGTTAAAGCCAGGAGTTATCCCCCTCTTCAACAAAAATCCTGTACAGAACTTAAAAACCCAGTCCAAGCCTAAACCAAGGCATAAATCAGTTATAAGCTGATGTAGCAAAACGGATTCAAGCTCAGCCTTTCCAGCCGAACGCCTAACCCTAGAAACTTCATAAAGCAAATAAGTCTTAAAAAGAGAAGCCAAATCAGACCTCACAACGCCATTCAAACCAGAAGCCACAGCACGAAAATTCCCTGAAAAAACAATTTCCCTAATCAATTTCTTGGCTAAACCTGGAACCCCGCCCAACGCACCTGCAAGCCTAACATACTCGTAGGCATAAGGCACAATAGCATACAAGCGCAAACCATCATTATCGCCATTCCTCCGCAAAATATCCAAAATTGAAAGCGTTGTATCGCTGACAGAAAACATGAAACCGTCAGCACCATTCTCAACCGACAGTCCTATCAGCCTAGCTGCATACTCGGGATTAGTAGGTGTATCCCCCCTAACACGGCTGCGCTCTTGCGAAAGGTGGCTAATACCATGAAACGGATTATCGCCAACAAGCAAAACCTTACCTTGACTACTCAACTCAACCAGCCTTAACCAAAACCTCGTCTATTAAACGGTCAACTTTCGCCGAAGTCTCAAAACAAGGCTCAACAGACCCGCCGCGTATAACG
>Ga0123519_10005908_pt1 | contig 19381 bp, 16 predicted proteins | sample YelNatPaOPRAMG02_FD_87396 | JGI IMG/M metagenome (GOLD analysis project Ga0123519, IMG submission 87396) | Hot spring microbial communities from Yellowstone National Park - Yellowstone National Park OP-RAMG-02 (version 2) | ecosystem: Environmental > Aquatic > Thermal springs > Hot (42-90C) ... | reverse complement strand
AGGATTTTTAGGATCACCAAATTTTTTACCCATAAGCTTTTCTACTCTGTTTAATGCCTTATTAACCTGTTCTTTAAGCTCTTTTGGGTATGTTTTTTTATTTTTGTAATAATAAGTACAAACTTCTGTAGTAATTGTAAAACCCGGAGGAACTGGCAGCTTTAAATCTGGATGACCTGCCATTTCCGCAAGATTTGCACCTTTACCACCTAAAAGATTCTTCATTGATTCGTTACCATCTGCAGTACCACCACCAAAAAAATATACATACTTTGGCATATAACTTCCTCCTCATTATTTGATAAATTAATACACTTGTTAATATTTTGTATGAACCTAAAAAATATATGGTAGCAAAATGTTTTTCAAGTATGAGAGATATTAATAACAAGAGGAATATTTAATTATTCTTTTTTTTATTATATATATCTTTTGTTTTTTCAATTGCCTGTTTAATTGCCATAACATGTTCGGGTGCGTAATTTTTTGCATGATCAAAGGCATTAGAAAAAAGTTCTAATGCTTTTTCGTATTGTTTTTTTTGTAAAAATATTATGCCTGCCTTATATTCTGCAGTAGCAATATTGGGAGATTTTGGAAATTCGGCAATATACTTTAAATACCAGAAAAGAGATTTGTTTATATCGCGATTATATTCTATTTCTGCTATCCTTAAATAAGCTTCACCCTTAAAAATACCATTTGAAAAGACAGTAATATATTCATTAAATAAAGAGATCGCTTCATCTTCATCTTTAGAATTATCTGCCAAAAGTCTTGCCCAAGAAAATAATGCGATTTGTCTGCTATATTGAGAAGCTTCTAAATTTTTATATATTTCTTTATATATTTTAACCGCTTCTTTCCAGTTATTTTCTTCTAAATTTAATGCTTTTTCTATAAGAGAATCGTGGCTTATTTTATTTTTTAAATCATCATTTTTAATAATATTAACAATATTTGTATAATCACTTTTCTTTAAATCAATTTTTGAGACAGACTTTTGTTGTTGAATAATCTGAGCGCTTGATTTTTGCTTAGACAAAATAAAATAACGATTATTAATTGAATCAAAAGTAAATATTGAACCCGAAGATACATAATGGGTGTCTAAAACATTTTCTCCATAAATTTTTACTTTTCCTTCTATAACCTCGGTTAAATAATGCGAATCTTTTAAAGGTTTGATTTTAAAAATTGTTCCTTTAACTTCAACTATATAATCCTTTGTTTTTACCAGAAAAGTTTTATAATTTTGTTTTTGTATATAAAACAAAGAAAAAGAGTTTAAATTATTATCAAAATCTAAATAATATTCAAACCAATTATGCCTTGATTTAATAATAGTTAATAAAGCTTTGTTTTTTGTAATAATGATTCCGCTTTTGTTTGATAAAATAATACTCTCATTATTTTTTACTAAAACTCTTTTTGTTTCAGAAATATCTGTTTTTTTTACTTTTTTTAAATTTTTATTTATATAAACAACCGTAGTTTTTTCTTTTTGACTGATATTTAAAAAACTTAGTCCATAAATAACAAAAAATGAAAAAATAAAAAACAGAATTATTAGACTAACTATTTTTCTTTTTATAAAAAGTTCGGGATAAAAAGAAAATAAAGGAAATATAAATTTATTTGCAGATTTATTTGACTTTGAGAGAATTTTTTCTTGTGTAATATCAAAATCTGTTTTTAATAAATCTTTTTTAAGATATAATTCCCATACATCTAAATTTTCTACCTGAGAAATTCTTTTAAAAAGTTTTTCTTCACAGCAGTCAAAAAATTCTTTTGAAGGATATTCTTCCTTTTTAAGATATCCTTCAAAATTGTTAATAAAATTATTATTTAAATTTTCCATATTATTTTATTATTCAAAATTTTGTTTATTAAACATTTCTTTCATCTGGTTTCTGGCATTAAAAAGTCTAGATTTTACTGTTCCTTCTGGAATATTAAGCGTGAGCGCTATTTCTTGTATGCTCATTTCGCTGTAAATATTTAAAACCAGAGGGATTCTTAATAAATCATCTAATTTTTCTAATGATTTTTCTATTATATTTTTTAACTCATATTGTTTTTCATAAGAATTTTTTGTGTCGCTGATATTTTCTTGCATATCCTCATAATTCACAATTTGTCCATCGGGTTTACGTTTGTCTGCTTTTTTATATCTGAGGTTACCAAGGCATACTTGTATTACAATTCTGTGAAACCATGTTGTAAAAGAAGATTTTCCTTTAAATGTTCGCAAGGAAAGATATAACTGAAAAAAAACCTCCTGTAACAAATCTTCATGATCTACGCTTGGTCCTAATATTTTATATATAAGATTATATGCATATATTTTATACATATCAAAAATTACCTTAAAAGCAGATTTATCTCCTTTCTGACAATTTTCAATTATTTCTTTTGAAGGCTCGGCTAAAAATTTCATTATCTTATTTCCCTCAATATATTAGTGTTGTTTTGCCCCTCTTGGGTTCAAAAGAAAAATGATGTTACAAATGTTATTCCAAAACCAATTCCAGATATCCATGCCAAATATTCTAAGGTTTTTGCCTTGTTAAATGTATTGCCAAAGACTTGTGGATTGTTTTGCAAGTCTTTTTCATTTAAGTTCTTATATTTATTGTAATAATAATATTCTCCCCCAAAAAATATCAAAGAAGTTGTAAACAGGCTTAAAGAAGGTATAAAAAAGGTAGAATGATATGGCATACGTCTATTAAGTATTATTGTTAATGTATCTATATTTTTTTCTTTATTAAGGTTTAAACTAATAGATTTAGCAAGATAGCCTTTTTTAGAGCATGAAATATCTATTATTCCAAAAGCAATATCCCATTTTACAGGGCATATACCATAAAGACCCGTTGACGTTTTTATAATGGCGCTATCTGGAATGCTTTTTATTTTAATGGTACATATATATCGGTTTCTAAAGTTTTCTGATATTTTTTTTGAAATAATAAGTAATGCTGTTGTCTGATCTAAAAAATTACATGGCAATATCAACAATTTATCGTAAATTGTATCATATTGTTGAGATAAATATAAATAAAAAGGCATAACAGATGCATAAATTGTCAATAAGGTGTCTTTATACTCCTTCCATATTTTTAAAACATTTGTGAATGAATCTATATTGGCAACTAATGAATTTTTATCTTGATAATTTAATATTACATCATAGCCATAAGATAAAAGATCTTTATATATTCTTTTTTCTAACATATTAGAAAAACCATTAAAAAAAGATGAATCTAAAGTGGTATCAATAGAAAGAATAATTGTATTTTTTTTCAAATTATCAAAAGAAAAACTCCAAACAATTAAACCAGAAATTAACACTAATATAATTAGCGTATATATTTTATGTAAGAGCAAAATATTTTTAAAGGAGAAATAATTGTTAATCATGTTTTTTCGCATAAGATTAAAATGTTTTATGGTATTATTATGTGGAATATTTTTAATTTGCTTTTGCATAAAAAGAGACAATCCTTTTGATCCTATAAATCAAAAGTACCCCTTTTGGGGTAGAATAATATTTGTATATAACGACTCAACACTCATTAATGCTTTTTTAGAAGCACAAAATGGAGATACAATAAAAATATCAAGTGGAATATATAAAGCTTCGTTAAGATTTAATAACAGCGGTTCACAAAGCGCACCAATTGTAGTTATGGGAGATAATTTAGGTTCTGTAATACTTCATGCTCCTGCTACAGAAGGAATATTGTTTATAAGCAATAAAAGTTTTATAGAATTTTATAATATTATTTTTGATTCAAGTTATTCCAGTGGTGTAAAAACAGAAAATAGTTGTTTGGGAATTAAATTTGTCAATTGCATTTTTAAAAATTGCGAGTTAGATGGTTTAGAGATTACAGATAGCGATGTCTTGATAACTAATTGTCAATTTATTAACAATAAAAGATCTGGAATACGCATCTCAGGAGATCCTAAATTAAATAACAATGTAATTATAAAAAATATCTTATCTGTTTATAATGGGTTGGAAGGCATATCAATTCTTTCTGTACCAACAGTTATAAAACAGGCAACACTATGTGATAATGGCAAAACAGGCATTTTAATAACAACACCTTCCAAAGATATAGAAATTAAAAATTCTATTCTTGCTTTTAATTTAGAATCTGGAATTTCGGGTGTTTTTGATCCTTCTGTTTGTAATATTATGGTAGATTCGGTTGTTATTTTTTCTACAGGTACCAATATAATGTTAGAACCTGCGACTAATTTTAATTATTTCTCATACGATCCAATGTTTACAAATAGAAGCGCAATTGATTATTCAATAACATCTGCAAGTCCTCTTAATTACATAGAGACTCAAACCGGTAGTATTATTGGATATAGAAAGTAAAATTAATTCTTTATTTTTAATTTAGTTATTAATTTTTTAATTATTATGTGGGGGAAGCCTCCCCCTAAGCTCCATCCCTGCCGAGGTCCCGCCCTAGCGGGATATCCCGTAGCTTTTGCTACGGGATGTGCCCGGGGAAACGCTCTCTTTTCAATTACCACCGTCTGGCAGGGCACACCCGCAAACCTCGTTGTTTATTAAAAAATTTAAATAGAAATACTTCTCCCACCAGAAATAAAATTATTTATTTATTTAAAAAAATGAATTGAGATACTTCCCAAAGCAGAAGAAAAATATTTTTTGACTATTTTAAAAAACAGATAGACTTCTTCTAACAAAAAAATTAAATAACATATCTTTTCATTCCTTCTTATAGGAAACAAAAGAAATGCTTAGTAACTTCTATAATAAAAACAAACAATTCATTAATCAATTTAATCCCTATATACTTGCTATATGATTTATATATCAAATCTTTAATTAACCTTTTTACAGCAATTTTATGATATTATAAAAACTTAGTAAAAAGTTAAAAAATACATCTTATATTTAGATATAAATTTTAAATATTTTCTTAATAGTTATACTGCATTATTTGAGTTAATAATATCTTTTTTTGGCAAAATATTATTTAATAATTTTAACAAAATATCATTAATTTCTGTTATTGATTTAGAATTAAATATTTGTGACCTGAAAGCAGATACATTTGGTATACCATGTAAATACCAGGCAATATGTTTTTTCATGTGCGATACTGCTTTTTTACTTCCATAAAAATCTTCATAATTTTTTGTATGTTTTATTGCCAATATTATTTTATCTTCAAAAGAGGGAATAATTGGAGAAATTTTATCAGATAAAATTGCCTTGATTTGAGAAAAAATCCACGGATTTCCAAGAGCACCTCTACCAATCATAATAGAATCGCATTGCGTTAGAGAAAGCATTTTTTGAGCATCTTGGGCAGTAAATATATCTCCATTTCCAATAACAGGAATCTTAACCGAATTTTTTACTAATGCAATTCTTTCCCAATAAGAATGACCAGAAAATCCCATTGTTTTTGAACGGGGATGTAAAATTACTGCACATACTCCACAATCTGCAGCACAATTGGCAAATTCAATATCAACCCACTGATTCTCAAACCAGCCAGAGCGAATTTTAACACTAACAGGAACAGAGCAAGCCTTAACAACGCTTGACACAATATTTTTAAATAGATTTATATCTTTAAGTAAAGCTGCTCCACCATTTTTTTTAACCACTTTTGGAACAGGACATCCGCTGTTTATATCTATAAAATCGGGATTCACAGCTCTTTGAATATATTCTGCTGCCTTTGCCATTTTTAAAGGATTTGCCCCAAAAATTTGAATTCCAAAGGGCCTTTCTGTTTCTTTAAAATATAAAAGCTCTTTGGTTGCTTTAGAATTATAAAAAATTCCTTCGGCACTAATCATTTCTGATATTACCACATCGGCACCATATTCTTTACAAATGGTTCTAAAAATGGTATCGCTTATTCCTGCAAGTGGTGCAAGAAATATTTTCTTTCCTGTAAAAACCATATTTTTTAATAGTATAAAAAGATGCTTTATGTGAGTTAGAGTTAATGTTAATTAAAAAATTAGAATGAAATTTTATTTCTTTTTCTTGATCTTCCTTCTGGACCAAATCTGATAAGAAGCCAGTATGTAATAAGCGCTATTGGAACGAGTCCTAAAATAAAACACGCATAAGAAATAGGCCATGGAATGTTTTTGGTCATCATAGAGAATTCTGACATTCCTCCAATTCCAGCTATAATATTTAAAGGCATAAAAACTATGCTTATCAGTGTAAGCTGCTTAATCCATTGGTTAAGGTTGTTGTTTACTATAGAGGCACGGGCATCCATTAAATTAGCAAGAACATTTGAATAAATTTCTGCCTGCTTAACACACTGATGACTTTCTATTATCAGGTCATCCAGAAATTCCATATCTTCTTTTGAAAAAGACAACTTTGAGCCATTGCTTTTTAATTTTTCTATTACCATTGCGTTTGAATTTGTGGCATTAAGATAGTAGACAAGACTTTTCTCTAAAGTAAACATATTTAGCAAATATTTATTTTCCATAGATTGATTAATTTTTTGTTCTAAAGAATCAGAAATCATGCTAATTACCTTAAGGTGTGATAAGAAATGGGATATTATGCTGTAAAATATTTTTAAAGTTACTCCGGAAAGAGAATATATACCACTAAATAATTTGCCTTCAAAAAGATTTATCTCATCGGAACGAATTAATATAAGCTTATCTTTAAATAAAAACATACCCATAGACATTACCTTAAAAAGAAAATCATCCTCCGATGAATAATTCTTTGGGCGCTTGATTATTAGGGCTGCATGATCGGAATGAAATTCGGCACGTCCAAGTTCGTCGGGGTCCATGGCAGAAGCAATATTATGCTTATCTATTCCTGTTTCTTCTAACTGCATTATTTCTGCGCCATCTGGATTAATATAAACATAAATCTGAACATCGTCTTTTGTGCATTCAACAACTCTTCCATCTTTTAACGAAAACATTTTTAGCATATTATTCCTCCCAAAAACATGACGGCAGAAATTAAAAGATATATAAAAAAAATAATTACATTTATTATTAAAAAATATATTTGATAAAAATTAATAATAATAAAAATCCATAAATTAATCTTTTTAGTTAATTAAATTGATTATTTTACAATGGCATATAAGCGTAAAAAATTAATTTTAATTTATTGATAAAGAATAAAAAATGCACGAAACAGTTATTCATTTAATTTCTATTTTTGGATATATAGTTATTGCTTTATTTATTCTTTTGGAATGTGCGGGATTCCCTTTACCAGGAGAAACGGCTCTTCTTGTGGCAGCAGCCTTTGCCGGTGCCGGAAAGCTTTCTATTTCAATTGTGATTATTGTTGCTGCAGCTTCTGCAATAGTAGGCGATGCAGGAGGATATTGGATTGGCAGATATTTTGGCAGAAGTATTATTAAAAAAATTGGAAAATATATAGGTTTAACAGAAGAAAAAATAAAAATCCTTGAAGGTTTTTTTAAAAAATATGGCCCAATAACGGTTTTTTTTGGAAGATTTGTTAGCATATTGCGTGTTTATGCTGCTTTATTTGCAGGAATAAGCAAAATGAGATATGTAACTTTTACCATTTTTAATGCGCTCGGAGGCATTATCTGGGCAACCCTATTTGGCACGCTCGGATATTTGTTTGGACAAAGTCTAGACAAAATAGAAAAATTATTTAGGATATTTGGTTGGGGAGCATTGCTTGGGCTGGGTATTTTGGGAGCATTCTGGTATATAAGAAAATGGGTATATTCCAGTATCAGGCTTGACTCTGCTTCTAAAATAAAAAGCCTGTGGACAAAGATTTTACCGGAAAATGCAATAGTTTATACAGACTCAAAGCATACCAGACTTTCAAAAACCTCTGTTGTTGTTCTTTATTGCATGGGATTAGGAATTACTGTTTTATTGATAGCATTTTTATCTGGAACGGCTAACACTTTATTACAATACGATTTCTTAATGAAAATAGAAGAAAAAACATCAATTATTATTGATAGCTGGCTTACACAAAGGCAAAGCCTTATTTTTATTTATATTGCTAAATATGGTTCTTTATTTTCTTTAATATGTGGAATAACAACCGCTCTAATTTTTATAATCATAAAAAAGCGGTTATATTTTTTTGCAACTCTATTTTCTTTACTAGGTAGTGAAATATTAAATGCGTTAGTAGCTTTTTTATTTAAATCGCAAAATATTTTTTACAAAGAATTTTTTCTTACAATGCAATCTATTTTACTATTTGATAATATTATACTTCCATTTACTGGTTTTGGTATGCTTACATATTTTTTTGTAAAAAAAACGCAGCAAATATTGTCTGCTATTTCTATAATTACTGGAATGGGAATATTGATTTTTGTGATAGTTGCCAGTAATTTTCTTAGTAATATGCACTCGGGAATAGACTTTTTTGCCGAATTATTATGTGCAATTGTTTGGCTATGGATTTGTATTGGTCTTATGGAAATAATTAGAATAAAGAGAGAACGGGAAGCAATTATAAAAGAATTAAATAATAAATAATATATATATAATTAATATTTATGCTTGCAAATAAAAAATATTCTGACGATATTACAATTTTAATTTCTTCTCTTTCTTTTAATAGCATAAACATTATAAAAGAAATTCTTCCTCCACTATTTCGTAAAAGCAATTATAATTTATCTCTAATATCTCAAACTTATTCGCAAAAAGAATATGAATTGTATAATATAAAAATAAGAATTTCATCAAATAAAATTGCGGCATATTTAAATAGGATAGACATTTTTATTCCTTTAGATAATGAATCTTTTTATTTCTTTGAAAAAGAATTAACTCCCACAACTCTTATTATTGCCAACGAAAAACTTGGCTTTAAAGACAAAATTGATATACCATTGCCAATTAAAATTGATAACTCAAAAGAAAATATAGAGGTTACAGAATGTTTTGATGTTATGACTGCTCTATATGCATTATTTGATTTGGATTATGAATGTCTAATTGCTTTTTTAAAAAAATACTCAATAAAAATTAAAAAAGATTTAGAATTAAATCATATAGATAATATTTATCAAAATGTCAATAAAATTATTAAGGATAAAAATATTACCACAACAATAAAATCTGACGAAACAGTTAAAAATGAATACTTTTTAAGTGGTATAGAAGCCATTATTTCTGGTGCATTAATAGGAGGATGTGATTTTTTTATTTCTCATCACCGTGCGGATAACAAACCAATAATAAAATTTATCAATTATTACAAAGATTCTTTGCCAATAATTATTGAATCTGCCTTAGATGAACTATCTGCCATAAACGAAGCAATTGGTGCATCTTATTCTGGGAGTCGTGTTTTATTGTCAACAACTGTAGATGGCTTTTGCCAAATGTTCAACAAAATAAATGTTGCAGGCTTATTAGAAATTCCTTTGGTAATACATATCAGCGGAAAAAATCCTGCAAGTCCTACTGCAAATACAGATCAGTCTTTTTTAAACATTATGCTTTACTTTAAGCAGTATGATTTTCCTGTAGCAATTTTTTATCCTGGAACTGTTTTTATGGCAATAGAAGCAATGTACCGCTGTTTTTTATTAGCCTATAAATATCATATACCAAGCATAATTTTTACCGACAGATATTTTGAAGATTCTGTTACATTCTCGCCCAAAATAGATTTTTTATCTTTTACTACTAATAAATATATTCAGGAAACAGATTCCTCGTATTTGAGATATACAAAAACAGAAGACGGATTTTCTCCAAGAGGAATTCCGGGATACGGAAAGGGAATTGTATCTGTAAATAAAAAAGAATTATTTGAGGCTAATTTATACGACATAACAGATTTTAATAGATTTTTTGAAGATAAAATAGCAAGAAAAAGCGAAAATATGGTTTTAGATGTTATGCCGGCAAGATTTGTGGGCCCAGATATATATGATAAGCTGATCATATCAACCGGTTCAAATTATTACGGCCTGAGAGAAGCCCTGATAAGACTTAATTGGATGTCTACATCTTTGCTTCATATAACTCAAATTTTTCCTTTGCATCCAATGGTTGATTCTTTTATGATAAAGGCAAAAAAGATTTATACTGTAGAAAATAATTGCGATTCGCATTTTAAAAATTATTTAACCAGCTTTACTAAATACAAAATTCATGAAACTATAAATAAAGCCAGTAATATGCCTTTTTATGTTGAAGAATTAATGGATTTAATAAGAAAGATGTAGTTATGAATATAGATAATAATACAGATAATTTATGCATGTCAAGATGTAAGAGTAATAGCATTTTTGAAGCTCTCAAAAATGCTGTTTTTGAATTAAACATTTCCTGTAATAATATTGTTATTGTTACAGGCAAAAATGGCCAGTATTTTAATTTTTATGAAGATTATAAAAATTATTTTAATGTTATTGAATCCGAAAGCCTTTATACAGCATTAGGAATAAAACTGGCAAACCCTACATTAAAAGTTATAGCCGAAAATAATTGTAATTTTTTATCTCCTAAAAATATTAATGAGATGGTATCAATAATAAAAAAGAATCCTAGTATTATTAATATTGCATACGAATGTTATGGTAATGCTAATAAAAATGAATTAGAATCAAATTTAAATTTATCTCAAATAGCAATTTTATCAAATGCATCTTTTGTTGCACGTGTTTTGGATTCCGATTTGCAAAAAATGAAAGAAATATTTGTGCAGGCAATTGATCACAAAGGGTATGTTTTAATAGAAATTATTAAAAGATGTCGTGTTTACGACGAGAAAGAAGATTTTTATTTAATAGAAAATGATAAAATTTATTATGTTAACGAAAAATATAATAATACAAGTAAAATAAAAGCATTAGAAACATTTTCTGATAATACCAAACTTGCACTTGGAATACTATATATAAATAAAAATTTAATTCCTTACGAAGATGCTTTAAGTGTATATAAAAATAACAGTGAACCTTTATTTAAAAGAAATATAAATATTGAATTTGCAAAAGATTTTATTGATAAAATTAACAGGCAATAATTAAAAATTAAGTGATCAAATTATAACGAGAAATATTTTATAATTTATTATGAAGTATTATTCTTAGATTGACAAATAATAATAAATATATTTTTATTGGGGATATATTTACTTTCTCTTAATATGATGAATAATAAAATAACCAAATAATGCTAAAAGTAACAAAACCACAACTATATCAATAATATGGCTATACTTAATTATAATTTCCCAGTTTCTTTTTAAATAAAGACCACAATAGGCAAGAAAAGTATTCCATAAGCCGGCACCTATCACAGTGTAAGCAAAAAATGGCAAGACATTCATTCTGCCTATGCCTGCTGGTAAAGAAATCAGATGTCTAACAACAGGTATAAATCTGCATATAAGAATTGTAATAGAGCCATATTTATTAAAAAATTTTTCTGTTACTTCAAGATCCCTCTTATTAAGAAGAAAATATTTTCCATATCTCTCTATAAATGGTTTGCCGCCATACTTTCCTATCCAGTAAGATAAGAAAGAACCAACTATACTACCCAGTGTTGATGCAAAAATCACCCCTGCCATAGAAAAATTACCAGTTGCAACAAGAAATCCTGCAAAAGGCATAACAGCTTCGGAGGGCACGGGAAAAACCATGCTTTCCATTGTCATTAGCGAAAAAACACCAAAATACCCTGTTATCTCTATAATTTTTGTTGCATATTCTGCCACAAAAACAGTAATACTCATTTTTCTCCTTTTTCAAATCCTTTTTTATTTTTATTTGAGGAAATATTAAAAGAGCAATTAAGATATAATTTCACCTGTTTTCCTGTTCTATCCATCCTCTTTCACCAACCAGTGGAACAAAGGCAACACATCCGAGACTTGATTTAGAAATACCCTGCGAGGTTTTTTCGTATATTTCTAATTCCTGAACAGTTCTATCGCCAATTGGAATCACCATTCTACCACCAACAACAAGTTGTTCTATTAGCTCCTTGGGAACTGATGGTGCACCTGCTGTAACAATTATTCTGTCGTAGGGTGCATGTTGGCTCCATCCTTTGCTTCCGTCTCCGATTTTAAAAACAATATTTTCGTATCCCATTTTTCTTAGGCGGTTTAATGCCATCTTTCCCAACTCTTTGTTTCGTTCTATTGTATAGATTCTTCTAGAAAACTGAGCAAGAATTGCAGTTTGAAAACCAGAGCCTGTTCCTATTTCAAGAATTTTTTGATCTTTTTCAATCATTAATGTTTGCGTCATTAAAGCCACAACATAGGGTTGAGAAATTGTTTGGCCATGGCCTATAGGAAGCGCATTATCATCGTAGGCTTGATGATAAAGAGTCTTATCTATAAAAAGATGACGAGGAACTTTACGAAAAGCATCTAATACCTGTTCATTTGTTATTCCTTTTTCCTTTAATATCTTTATAAGCTTTTCGCATGCTATTTCTGGTTTTAGAGTATACATAAAAAATTATTTTTCTCCAAATTTAATATTATAATAAACAAAAATAACAGTCCTAAGCCATCTAAGAGTATCCCAAAAATGAGAAATGTGACTTTGATTTGAAAAATACAATGTTTTTATTGGAACAAAATCAATAAAATATTTTTTTGCACATGCCCTTAATACTATTTCTGTTTCCATTTCAAATCTATTAAAAATGCATACTATATTTTTAATACATTTTTTAGAATATGCTCTAAAACCGCATTGAATATCAAATATTTTTTGCCCTGCTAAAACAGAAATTATAAACGACGTTAATCTATTAGAAAAAATTCTTGCTAATGGCATTTGTCCTATTTTTGTTGAGCGCCTTCCAATAATTAAATCAATGCCTTTAAGATTTAAAATGCGGTCTATAAACAAAAAAATATCATCAATTGAATGTTGGCCATCGGCATCCATTGTTATTATCCAGTCTGCATTTTTCTGCTCTATAAGATAATTAAAACCTTTTTTTAATGCCGCGCCTTTTCCAAAGTTTTTACTGTTACTAAGATACAAAATATTATTCTGTTTAGCTACATCCTCTGTGCCATCAAAAGAGCCATCATCAACAACACAAATATTAGATGAAGGAGCAACTTTTATGAGTTGTGGTAAAAAATATTTAAGAGATTCGCATGATTTATATGCAGGAATTAGAATAAAAATATTTTTAGGAAAGTCATAATGCTTATTCATAAAGATAATGACTTTTTAAGTTCATGAGAAAATTGCTGTATCTGTATTCTTTCATCTTCTTTTTTGTTAATTTTTATTGGCTCTTTTATTATTATATTTATATGAGAGAAAGGCTTGGGAATTATAAATTTATCCCAAGAATTTAATCTCCAGGCATTTTTTGTGTTGGCAATTACAGGATAAACAGGCGCATTTGTTTTTAATGCAATAAAAGCTATTCCGGGTTTTACCTCCTGTCTTGGTCCACGTGGTCCGTCGGGAATCAATACAACATTTTTACCGTTTTCCAGAACCTTTATACATTGTCTAATTACAGCAACACCACCCCGAGTTGATGAACCTCTAATAACACCATGACCAAGTCTTTGGGCAATTGCCGTTGCTCTGTCTCCGTCTTTACTAGAAGATACTACCGCATAAACACCAATTCCTCTAAAAATATATGTTAGAGGTAAAATATTAGAATGCCAGAAGCAAAAAATAACGCCTTTATCACGGCATTTAAAAGGGTCTATTTCTTTTGTCCCGCTTATACTAAACCGCCATGTTCTTCCTAATATTGAGCATGTTAATAACAAAAATGCGCTTACTATATCTAAAGGTACTCTTTTAGAAGTTTCTTCAAAAGAATTATTTAATAACATAATTTATTTTAAAAAAATATATAATGATAATAAATAAAAATTAGTATTTAGATTAAATGTCTAATATTTTTTTAAAAAAATGATTCACAATAAGATATTTTTATAATAATAGTTTTTTGTCTAATTTATTAGATAACTATGAAAACCATCAAATCTTTTTTATTCTTTTTTTTCATTATTATTTTTTCTTGTCTTGCTCAGCAGGGAGAAGCTATTTCGCTTCAGTTAAAAGCCATGGTTTATCCTTTTGATACATTAGACATGTATGGCCATGGTAAAGTAGAAGCATTGCTAAAATATAAAAATGGTGCACCTATTAGAGGTAAAAAAATCAATATGAAAACCTCTGCAGGTATTCTCACATGCAAACTACCCGATATAGAAAGCGAGGTTGATACTTTTTCGGGCGATATGTCCTGCTTTACTACCGATAAAAATGGAAAGGTAATTGCATATATTATAAATATTCCATACAATTCAATGGGTACAATAGAAGCTTATTGTGAAATAGACGGCGCAGAAGTAAGTGCATCATGCAATTTTCAGGTTAAAAGAACAGTTGTAAAAAAAGCAGTGCCACAAAAGAAAATATTCAAACCATGATTTTGGTTTGGTCTAATATACAAAAAGGAAGTTCTATGGATCCAGTCCCCAAATTACATATATGTCTAAAAAATTCAATTTTTAGATTAAAAAGATATCTTGACAAAAATATCTATCTGCTATATAATTTAATTGTTAGATTAAGAAATTATGTCTGATGTGGGGTTCCCCCCTCTTTGTTTTAATAGGAGCCAGAAAAATTGTCTTCTGGCTCCTTATTTAATTTCATTTAACATATAAATTCAACAAACTATCTAATCTTTTACTAAGCTTTTGAGCCCCTTTGTAATTTAAATGATTTGGATCAAATGCCTCGTAATCGGTATAATCATGATTACCAAAATTGTTTGCATCATAAAAGTGAAAGTAAGGGTTAGATGAAAAGCAAGAATCAATCCAGTTAACTATTAACGAATATGTATTTTTAGAAGGTCCATAACGGCCTATAAAAGAAGTATTCTTGTATTTTGGGTTTTCTGGGAACATAACCAAAAAAAAGTGAATTCTTTTCTCAGAAACGCTTTCAATTGTCTTTTTTATATAATTTAAATTTATTTGTACAAAAGTATCAAAGAAATTATAATCTTGTTTGTCTATAATAGGTTCACCCCAGCTTCCATTTTCTACAAAATCAAGCAAATAGCCATTAGAATCTAAACCTGCCCATGAATCATTATTAAAAGCTTGAATCTTTTGTTCTATTTCTAATGGAATATTGGGTATCCAGAAATTATTGTTTTTATCAAATTGAAATCCTTGGGAATCATAAATTCCATTTAAGAAAGGATCATCCCAATTATAATTTTGGTTAAGAAAACCAGGATCAAGTCCCATAATAACGGCTTTTAAATTTTTAGCATGATTTAACAGATATTTACTGCATAATATTTCAGAAAGATAATGCTCTGCCATAAAAGATGCCATATTTATAGTGCTAAAATTTTCTATATAAGATGGATTTACTCCATAAAAAGCAGCCGAACTTCCTAAAATTGCGGCTTCAATATTATTTCTTCGCTTCCAAAAAAGTTTTAGTTTTTTTGTGTTTTGAATTTGCGAAAGGTAGTTACTACGTAAAGGTATATCATATAATGCAAAGTCTTTATACGGGTCTTTAATTTCGGTAACTTCTAATGGATCAATCCAGCAATAGGGATCACAAATTCCCTCTCCTTTTGCAATAGGAAGATAACTTGAATCTTTTAAATTTATTAAAAAGAGTGTAGAAATCTGAGAGCCTTTTGGCAATGCAGTTGCTGTTGCAAAATCTGGATGATTTGACCATCTAACATGATTCCATTCGCAAAAACCTTGAGGGACTTCATACCATCTTTTTATATGGTTATTACACATTACACAAGAATTGGCAATAAATATTATTGAATGAAATCCATAAGACTTGCCTGTAACAGTGTTAGGCTTATATGGATAACCAAAATCTAAAAACATCAGTTCATCGGATCTTTGTAAAGAAGGTGTAATAGAAACATTACATACCTGTCCCGAATCATCTCTGCCAGAATATGGCGGTAGAAAATATCTAATTTTATCATTAAGTCTTATATCGTATAAATATGCATAAGGGTATCCCGTAGCAAGATATCTACCGCATTTAGACATTCCTCCATGAAAAGAACCTTTTGAAGTAATAATTTGTGGGGCACCATTAAAAACAAGTCCATTAATCTTTTGTTTTAATGTTCTTTGTTCTATCCATTGTGGTAAATTATTCATTGATGTACCTTCTGCCCAAATTATAAAAGTATCATAAGGTGCAGATGTATCAACCCAAAAACTTGGCATATATGCGGGATAAGAAGGAGGGGTACGTGTAAAGTTTGAAGAATTTACCAAAGATCTGATAGTAGATTGTGATGGTGAAGAAAAGCCAATATTTTGAGAGCCATAAACTACATATTGCCCGTTTGGAGATATAACAGGCGAATAAACTGGCAAAGAATCTGTTATATTGACAATTTCTAAATTAGGTCTGCAAAAATCTATTATACAAAGCTCTCTGTTAATTTCTTTTTGTTTGACAAAAGCAATTTTTATCTTTGTTGTACCTAAAAAAGAAATAAGATCTGATTTGGTACATGTAATATTTATATCATTAGAATCCTTTGATAATAAAGATTGTGATGAAGATTTTTTAAAAAAAGCACCTATCACTATTCTAAAACCAACATGCTCGCTTTTTGCATAGGCTGGCATGGGATAAGGTTCTGTTCTTGAACTTGATCTTAAAAATGATGTTCCAAGCTTAAAACATCCTCCACGAACAGGCCTTTCGTAGGAAGCTTCAAAATCTTGGAGGCTAAGATTTGTTGGACCAATGGGATTTATTACATTAGAATCGGAATAACTGTCTAACCAGTCATTTACAAATTCAGAAACATTTCCAGTCATATCATATAAACCAAAATTATTAGGTTTTAATTTTCCAACAGGATGAACAAAATTGCCAGAGTTTAGAACATGCCAAGCGTATTGACTTGCAAGTGAGTCGGATGTTCCCCAAAAAAAGTCTGTTGTTGTCTGGCTACGACATGCATATTCCCATTCTGCTTCGGTAGGAAGTCGAAAACCAAAGCGGTCATAATTAATACATAAATTTTCTAAAACATACGGACATTTTTGGTTTTCTTTACAAATTGCAGAAAAAGTATAAACTGTATCGTACTCTTGTAGTTTGCTGAGTTTGTTGCAAAATAAAACAGCCTCATAATAACTCACATAATAAACAGGCAGGCTGTCTCCTATTCCAAAAGTTCCAGAAGTTGCATTTTGTAAAGAAGGATTGTATCCCATTAAAGAAGAAAACAATCCCTGTGTGATTTCATATTTTGAAATATAAAAATCATAATCAAAGGTAACTTTATGAGATGGTTTTTCGTTACTTTTTGCAAGTGGGCTAAAAGATCCCATAACAAAATCTTTTCCTTTGGAATTAATTTGGATCATAATCTGAGAATCAGGCTTTTTTAATAATTTAACCGTATCAGATACGTTAGATTTAATATAAAAATGCAGTAAGTTATTTGTTGATTTAATATCTCCAAAATATCCGGTAAACACATAATCTGAATCTGGTTCGGTATAAACGTATATTTCCGAATTAACAGGTAATTTCCCGGTATCGGGTGTAATAAATATTTTTCCTTTACCCTGTATAACTAAAGAAAAATTAACATAAGAAATTTTTTGAGGATTAAAAGGATAAAAAGAACAGGATAAAAAAAACAGTATAAAAACACTAAAAAAAATATAAAACCTAAAATTATATATATGCATTTTATAAAAGCTTTTTAATTTATATAAAATATTATTTAATAAAAATGAATTATTTATAAGAATAACATACAAATTTAAATAAAGTAATAAATGATTAATTTCTAATTATAATATATTTTCCTATTAAAATATCTAATTACTTTTTTTAAATGAGCCAGAATTTTAATCTCCTCTATGTTTTTAAGGGAAGCGCAATATACGGCGTTTCTGAAGTAATTACAGCAGCAATAAGATTCTTTCTTATTGCGATATTAACAAGAGTTTTTACTCCTTCAGACTTTGGTGTTTATTCTATAATTGTGGCTACAATTACTTTTACCAGCATTATTCTTCCTATAGGAATTCCTTCTGCTACAATGATTAATTTTGGCCCAGATTTAAAAAGTAATAATATTTTGAAGAATTCGGCATTTTTATTCTTATTAAAAATATGTATTATTGGAGCTTTAATTTTTTATTTGCTTACTATTACTCTCTTTAAATACACAATTATAGAAAAACTTTTTTTATGGATTGTTATATTATGTGTTTGTGACGTATTAAGTTATGTTCCCAAAGCCTCTTTAAGATTTAATCAAAAGATATTTATATCTGGAATTGCGAAAATTATCAGGTCTTTGATAATGTTGGGATTTTTGTTTTTTTTATTATATTGGCAAAAGATGCCAGGCATTATCTCAATATTTGTTGCCGAGGCATTTGGTGCCTTGTGTGAATTTTTTTTGTGTCTCTATTTTGATAAATTTATACCTTCTTTAATAATTAAAAAAGATTTAATTTTTTCTCTTTTTTCTTCAGGTTTGCCTTTTTTGCTTGTGACTCTTGGTTTTTTATTAAATGATTTATCTAATAGGTATATTGTGTTTTTAATTTTAGGACAAAATGCCAATGGATATTTTTCTGCTGCCGCAAGAATATCTTGGATTGGTTCTTTTTTTTCTGAAGCTTTAAATGCAATGTGGTTTCCATATTTTTTTATGCTTGCTAATAATAATAATATCATTAAACATGAAATAGAAAACTTCTCAAAAAGGATGATTTTGCTGTGTGCATTGCTTGTTTCTTTTATTTCTATTTTAATTCCTAATATGGTTTATTTAAATTTATTTGGTAAATATTTTATAGCTCCTAAATACCATAGCATTATTGGTCTTATTGCTCCTCTTACAATTGCCTATTTTTTTAAAATGGTTTTATATGTTTTCCTCCCAATACTTAGCTACAATAAAAAAACGATAAATTTTTCATTTATTATTTTGGCAGGCGCACTTGTTAATATAGGTTTAACTAGTGTTATTGCAATAGTTTTTAAGAAACTGGAGCTTTTTATTTTATTAAAAATTATTGCTTTTATTATTTCTTTTTCATATTTATTTTGTATTGTTTTATCTATTAAAGAGAGTAATTTCTTTAAAGAAAAAAGATATTTTACCTCAAAAATAATATTATTTTGTGCAATATTAGTTATTATTCCTTTTTTGCCTTTTTATTCTTACATCAATTTATTATTATGGCTACTTATTTGTTTTATTATTTATAGAACCTATTTTTTAAATAGTAATTTTTTAAAGAGATTATTTATTAGGGAATAATAAAATTTTTTATGTTTTT
>Ga0123519_10005907_pt1 | contig 19384 bp, 19 predicted proteins | sample YelNatPaOPRAMG02_FD_87396 | JGI IMG/M metagenome (GOLD analysis project Ga0123519, IMG submission 87396) | Hot spring microbial communities from Yellowstone National Park - Yellowstone National Park OP-RAMG-02 (version 2) | ecosystem: Environmental > Aquatic > Thermal springs > Hot (42-90C) ... | reverse complement strand
CCCCTAACATTGTAAAAATGAAATGGGAAGCCAGCGGGACAATTTACAAGTACTTTTCCGATAATGCGACGGCTAGAGAGCAAGGGCTTTTTGGTATGTCGAGCGCATTGCGTGCAGAGTTTTTGCCGAAATCCGTCATTGGTTTCTTTGTCGCAGATCAGTTTTCGAGGCAGATTGTTCCCACTAACTATCCCGGCGTCGTTGGCTACGACAGGAACCTAAACCATGCAGAGCTAGGGCTTCAGATAAGACCTGGGGGGGGTGCGCTAGTGCTCGCTCCTTCTTACGCCTTTAACTTCGCGCTTTACGACGACAAGACTGAACTTGATTTGTGGGGTCACGAGGCGAGGCTTCTTACAACATGGGATGTGTTGCCAAAGACGATGGTCTTTCTGGATATAGACTGGCAAGCCAAGGATTGGAGACAGGGGCTTTCTACTGCCCGTGAGGACTCGAAGCCTTTAAAAATAGCGATTGGTATGAAGGGGTTCATAACAAGGAAGCTCGCGATAACCGCTAGCGGTGGGTTTGCCAAATCATTCTTTAAGAAAGGTGCGGAATATACTGGCTTCGTTGCTGACATTGGCATTGGTTTGAAGCCTACAGACTATTCGTTTGCAGAGGTTGGTTACAAGAGGACTATGGATGAGTGGTTTTGGGGCAACTTTATCGCTGCGGACTGGGCCTATCTGAATGTGGGTGTGCAGCTTTTGCGCAGGGTCAATCTTCTAGCCTCTTTGCACTACAAGTATGCAAGGTATGGATCGGTGGATACTACGGTTCTGTCCAATAACAATGTGACCTATGTTGCTAATCAGTCTGCCCGACGCGACCATTTGCTAGATGCCTCTGCCCTGGTATCTTGGTCCATCATGCGATATGTTAGTGTTGAGGCTGGGTATGGGTTCTTAGGGGCATTTACAGATTTCTATCTGCAAAGAACTTCTGGGAGTTCCACAATTACAGATTACGGTAAGTTCAAACAGCATGTGGTCTTCGGAAGAGTGAAAGCCATCTATTGATGCGTGCTCTCGCAGTTTTTTCTTTGTTAATTGTTGCGTTTGTTGGTTGCGCGAGCGGTGGGGGGCTGGGTGTGCCTCGTGGGGGGGAGGCACTGAGCGATTTGAGCATGGCGACTTTGGGTCCTGGTGATATAATCGAGGTCAAGGTTTATCAGGATAAGGACCTGTCAGGGATATATCAGATTTCGAGCGACGGCACGATTGACTTCCCCTTGATAGGTAAGATCGAGGCGTCAAACAAGACTGCTTCGGATGTAGCGAAAACGATACAGGAAAGATTGCGTGACGGATATTTCAAAGACCCTTTTGTTAGCGTGGTAGTAAGGGAGGTTGTAAGTAAACTTATCTATGTGCTTGGACAGGTGGAAAAGCCTGGAACCTTTCCTTACCGAGAAGGGATGACGATAGTGCACGCAATAACACTGGCTGGTGGGCTTACGAAGATTGCTAGACCAAATTCGGTGGTTGTTACACGGGTCGTGGATGGGAAAGAGAATCGCATACTTGTGCCTCTGAAGGATATAAGCGAGGGCAAGGCGAAGAACTTCAGCTTGATGCCAGGGGACATCATCTTCGTGCCCGAATCCATTCTTTGATCTGAATCAACAAACTTCAGTGGGTTTTTTTTACAATGCTGGGGATAGGGTTCTGAATATGAGGACCAGATGAAGCTATGCCAAGGGAGTCGTGGTAAGCATCTTTGGCTGTGTGCGCTGGGGTGTTTGTGTTTTTTGTTTTCCTGCGTGAAAGAAAAGTGCAGGTTCAACTTAGACTGCCCTAACGATATGGTATGCAAACCTGATGGCACATGCGGTTACGAGTGCACAAGCGATAGCGATTGTCAGGAAAACTTTCGATGCTTCGGACACCGTTGCGTGCCTAAGGGGCAAGGTATTAGATGCCCAGAAGATATGGTCGCTATTCAGGACAGTTTTTGTATTGATAGATACGAGGCATCAAGACCCGACGCTACTGCGACATCCCCAGGCAGTGACAATAGCAAGGCCATGTCCAGACCTGGGGTGTTGCCATGGCTTGTTTCAAGCAATGCGGAGGCTCAATCTGCGTGCGAGGCGGCTGGGAAGAGGCTTTGCACGCCTCAGGAGTGGGAGATAGCGTGCAAAGGACCAAAAAACACGGTCTATGCTTATGGAGACACATACGACCCAAAGGTGTGTAATGGGATTGACACATTCTGTCGTTGCGACCCATATCCTCATTGCTATGACGATTGTGGTGCGGATTTTCATCTAGCACCCACTGGCTCTTTTGAAGACTGCAAGAACGATTGGGGGGTTTATGACATGAACGGAAATGTATGGGAGCATGTGCTTGGCGGGGATGGGCGTAGTGTTCGGGGTGGGGCTTATAACTGCCACGATTCAGTAACTTTGCATCGCTGCGACTATGTGCCAAGGACATGGACTCCAAGTGCGCTTGGATTCAGGTGCTGTTCGAGCGGAGAGACAGGTGGCGCTGATGAAGTATCCGAGCGTTCAGAAGATGTAGCGACCATAAGCGAACATGTGGTTGAGGCTGACGCGATGCAGATAACGGATATCGAGATACCTAATGAAGTGTCCGAAGCGATCGAACAGGGAGGGTGCATCGGCGGTGATGAAACTGCAGATATATGGTCAAGTTTTGATTTGGCACACGAGATAGATGTGTGGTCAGACCTTGATTCAAGGATGGATATATCAGATGCACAGATGAAAGATGGTCGAGGCATTGAGTTTTTTGACAAGGAAGAACAGTTTGAGGTCTTGGAAATCATCGAGGAGCACGGTTGGGATAACGCAAAGTTGGATGATGGCGTAATCCCACCATGTCCAGATGACATGGTTCTGGTTCAGTTGCAAACAGGATGGAGGTTTTGCATAGACAGATTCGAGGCGAGCCATTCGGATGCAACAGAGACATCTAAGGGGATTTCGCCCATCCCTGCATCCAAACAGGGCGTGCTTCCGTGGTATCCTGTTGACTTTGAGACTGCAAAGACCGCATGTGAGTCAGTCTCGAAGCGCCTTTGCAGACCAGAGGAGTGGTTTGAGGCGTGCAGTGGTCCAGACCACACAGTGTATTCTTATGGTAACAACTACAGTGCCACTATCTGTAACGGTATTGATACATTCTGCCACTGCGAGCCTTACCCACATTGCTATCCAGTCTGTGGAGCGGATTTCCATGTTGTTCCCACTGGGGCTTTCCCTGACTGCACGAATGAATGGGGGGTATATGACATAAATGGGAATGTGTGGGAGATCGTGGATTATGGGGATGGACTGGAGCATTTCAGGGGTGGTGCATATAACTGCGGGGATTCAGAGGCATTGCATCGTTGTGATTACGATGCAACATGGAACCCGTCTGCAAAGGGGTTCAGATGCTGCAAGGATGTGAACTGAAAAGGTTATTGCTTATTTTACTTGCCTCTTTTTTGCTGATTGATTCTCCTCTCAGAGCGGATGAAGTTTGCAACGATGCCCAGTGTTATGTGCAGATGGCAAAAGGTCTTCTGGACAAGGGCGAGGCTAAGGAGGCGATAGCATTGCTGAAACAGGCTTTGTTGGGCTTTCCAGAAAGCAGAGACGCAGGGCTCCTTCTTGGGATTGCCTATGTGAAAGCCAACAATCTTTTTTGGGCACTAAAGACATTCTTGAGCCATCTAGAGAGGTTTCCATCGGATTGTGAGGCAAGGGCGTGGCTTGCATGGGTCTATTTAGAACAGGGCTCGCTTCACGAGGCATGGGCAATGGCAAAGCCTGAATCTTGTAAAGGGCTTGAAGGGGCAAGGCTTGCACTGGTTCGAGCACTTGTTGCCCATGCTAGCAATGAAAAGGCTCAGGTCAGAAAGGCTTTGGAGGAGGCGAAAAGACAAGGCGTTCGATGGGATTCGGATAGGGTCATGTATGCACAAATCCTTAGGATTGCGACCCCAGAAGACCCTCCTGAACTTATATGGAGGCTTGAAACGCAGTTTGGTTTGACAACCAATGCCCTGCTTGGCTCTCCAAACGACATGGCATCTGGCGCTGGGATAGAAGGTAGAACCGCCCTTGCTTATGGGGATGCCTATTTGCGCTTCATGCCAAGACTGGTCGTTCGACCTTCTGTTGAGGCGTTTGTCAAGGGAATGCGCTTCACAGACGAATCGGTGCGAGGTCTGTCGTGGATGAACTTGGGCGCAAGGATTGGCTTTCTTTATGGAGACAATGCCCTTGGGGTTTTCATCGGTTACAAGACAGACTATCTCTTGCTAGCACAAGGTGATTCGTATTCTTCTGGACCTTTGTGGTTCTTCAACGGGCACCGTGGCGAGGTCGAGGCATATCTTACAAAGTTCGTTTTGGCTTTCTTTGGCGCTGGCACTCGCACCTTTAGGGAGCGGGCAAGGACAAGGACGGAGGTGGATGGGGGTGTTGGAACTAACCTCAGACTTCACAAATCCCATGCGCTTTTGGCCGCTTTCAGCGCAAGGAAGTATTTTGCGAATGTAAAGCCGTGGTCGGTCTTTGGCATAAGCGCGCTTGCCCACTGGCACTGGCAACTTCCCAAGGATTTCCTAGCCAAGACAGGACTCTTGTGGTCTTTGGATGTCTATCCTGAATCCAAGGGTTATCAAGGATTTCAAAGCCCCAACAAGGATCGAACAGATAATCTGATAAAAGCATCCGTTTCCCTCTGGTCTCCTTCGTTCAAGGGGGTTAGATTGGGTCTTGCCTACGATTTTTCGTGGCGCGATTCGACAGTGGACATCTATGCATTTTCTGACCACAGGGTAACCATGAGGGTTGTGTGGGGCGGGGAAAGCGAGGTTTTCCTGCCGAAGAAGGCAGGGTCTGATGGTTTGTTCCCCATGCAGTTCGAACATAGAGCGGGTGAGGGGTTTGTCGAGAGGATTCAGGACTTGTTGCGTCAGGACGAGCAGGTTCAGAGGTCTTCGAGTTGTGTCCAGTGAGGGTTTGATGTGGCGTGACGCAAAAAAGATAGTTTTTGAGGCTTTTTTGTTCGCTGTTGGATTTAGCGCATTAGGGGTCGTTGTGAACCTTGTCCGTAGTGATGGTATTTTGTTGGTTCCCAAAGAGCCTATCGAGATATTCGTGCCTTGCAAGGAGGTTTCTGGGGAGGTCAAAGTGCTCGACCCATCGGATTCGCTTGTCCTTTCAGATGATACATGCCTGATTGACGCAAGGGAAAAGGAGGCTTATGAAGAATGGCACATCTCGAGCGCCAAGAACATTCCGTTTGATTACCTCGAAGGTGTGGACGATGCGCAGGTAAGAGAGATTGTCCGTTCTTCCAAGAAGTTCGTTGTGGTTTATGGGGATGGACAAGACCCAGATTCTGGCGAACAACTAGCAAAGGAACTTGCAGGCAAAGGGGTCAGGAATGTGCACTTTGTGAAAGGTGGTGCAAAGGCGCTCAGGTTTAGGCAATGAAGTTTTTTGAGTGGAAAGGACATAGGTTCATTGGATTTGTTATGAGGCTCTATCTTGCTTATATCTTTATCTATGCTAGCATCCACAAAATCATTCACCCAGATTCCTTTGCAGTGGATGTGGCAACATATCAAATCCTGCCACAATCATTGGTGAACATCTTTGCGGTTACATTACCATATATTGAAATCGGTGCAGGACTGATGCTTTTGTTCGGGTTCAAGATCAGGCAAGGAGCGCTACTTGTTTGCTTGATGATGGTGATGTTTCTTTTGGCGCTTGTCATTGCACTTGCGAAAGGGCTCAACATGTCCTGTGGCTGTTTTGCATCACAGGGCGTGGAAGAAGACCCGATATCTTTTTTGACAGTCCTTAGGGACCTCGCATGGTTGTTGTTAGGTGTTTATGTTCTTGTATTCGATAGATCATTCTTGTCTATTGACGGCGTGTTGAGGAGGAGACAATGAGAGTTGCATTGATTCTTTTGGTTTTTTTGTTCGTGGCACCTCTGTTTGCCCAAACCCCCGATTGCGACAGTCTTACATCAGAACAAAAGAAGGTCGTGGCTTCTGTTTTTGCAAGCGAGCATCCATACGATGGGTGTGATGGCACATTTGAAGAGTGCCTGAAAGAAAAGAGTGTCCATGCTCTTGTTCGTAGGCTTGCATCTTGGATATGCAGGAAGGCAAAGGCAGGGCAAAATGCCTCTCAGATTTCGCAGTCTCTAAGAAGGCGAGCGCTTTCCATGATGAAGCAGGGCACAAAATATACCATTGACACATCCATGGCGATCGTGGTCGGTTCAGAATCCGCTCCTGTGAAAGTAGCGGTATATGTGTGCGCTCGCTGTCCTTATTGCTCAAAACTTGTGCCTCTGTTGTACAAGGAAGTCATGTCGGGTCGCCTCAGGAACATAGCGGTTGTCTATATCAAACTTTTTCCCATAAAAGCGCATGAACATTCTGCAGAGGCAAATATGGCTGTGGCTTCTGCTGCATCGCTTGGAAAGGGCATCGAATATCTTTTGAAAGTTTACGAAAACTTCGACAACTTCTCGGTTGATGCGCTTTCCTGTTATGCCAGTGCAGTGGGGCTAGACCGCACCTTGTTCGAGGCAAAGATGAAGGATGTGCGTGATATTGTTGTGGAATCCAAGAAGGAGGGCATAAGGAATACGGTTGACGCCACCCCCACGATCTTTATATCAGGCAGGAAATGGCAGGGCGACTTGGACATTGATACCGTCGTAGATGCAATCCTCGAGGAACAAGGATTGTAGATTCTTCCGAGTCTTTTCTGTTAGGTGCCAAACAACAATGGACAGCATCGTTGGTTTTGTATTGAACGCCATGATTCCTGATTTTTTACAAAGACAAATGCCATGCGGTTCAGCGCTTTCCAAAGACTGGTTGCGCTCGTGGGTCACACAGTTGCGTTACCGTTAGCCTCAAAAATAGAAGCGTGCCGCACTGATAGGCTTAGAATCTTGGGCGACATTAGTTTGGACATTTTGGACATTGTCCAAACTTGTCCAAAATGTCCAAAGTGGGTGGTTTAAGAAAAGCCAAGAAAATTCGGGACTTCTGAGTTTCGCAAATTTGGCACGAGGCTTGCTAGTAAAAGGATTGGAATCCGAGCTGACCCGGATTCCAGTCGTCATGACCTGGGTGTGGCGATAGCCTCGGTCGCACTCCCAAAGAGGGAGAGCGCAAGGTCACTGAAACCCCGCTAAGAGCGAGGCGTGGGGGAGTGTGTCCAGTGGTCAAAGGGACGAGGCAGGCTGGTCGGTGGGCACGGGAGGGCGTCCCAGCGAAGCTGGGGAGTGTGCTTGCAAGGGACTCCTAGCCATCATGAGGCAAAAAAGTGTTCCTGCCCGCGAAACTGTGAGGGGTGCTCGCAATGAATGCTAGGACGCCGCATGGGAAAAAAGTCGGCGTCCCAAGGCATCTCAGGCTTTGCGCGCACTGATGGCTGATGGTGACTCCTCTTCAGCTCAATCTATTCATTTTCTCTAATCGTTCGCCATTCCGACGGATGCGCAGTCCTGAACTCTTTTGCCTCACAGGTGTCAAATTTGACCAGCAAGAGGTGCAAAAAGAAGGGTCCTTGGTCTCATTCGCTCTGTCGGCAGTTTTGCGCGGATATCGGAGCCTTTTGGCTTGATCTGAAAAGCGCTACAATATGTTTGCGGGGCACTAAATGTGTCTCCGCGGTATTAGGCTTCTTGATATTGGGGGCTGAGCCATGAGTCTAAAGTTATTTGCTCATGTCGTGGTGCGTGGTCACAAGGGAGTCTCAAGAAGTTGGGTGGTTCAATCTGCTGTTGTGGGCGTACTCTGCTTCATCGCTTGTTCCAAAGCGGGGAAGAATACGAATGAGACCTATCATTACAAGGCACCCCGCAATATGGGCTTCAGTCTGGATGATTGGTTGAAGGAACATCCTGATTATGCAAGTGGCCAATCCTACGGCGAGGCGCCACCCCAGAAATGTACCGCGTATGATTTGGAAAAATGTCCAAAGTACTGCGACGAACGGGGCTATTATCACAAATTTGCGCCTGGAGGCGGCCACCTCTGGCTTAGAACCGACTGTCCGGACCCGGAACATTTGCGTATCATCGAGGAGCGGACGGCTGGTCTGCCACCCCGACCTTGGTCTTTTCCCAGATTTTGGGGTGTCCTAGATATTGACTACGACTTTCGGGATGTGGTCTATGTGAACAACTATCCATACACGCCTGTGCGTGTCTTGAGGGTGCTCGAGGTATTCGAGGACTTGCGCCCACCGCTTGCACCAGTTGAGGAAACCTTGCCTATCCGTGTTGAGCGGTGCATTGGTGATGGCGTTTGCAAATATGGCCCTGAAGGTTATGGTTTCTTGTGGTCAGTGGTGAACTTGGTCTTGGGGGAATACTTAGGTGGATGTTGTGAGAGAGATATCGAACCCTTCCTATTCATCTGGGAAGCGTTCCCTATCGAAAATGGCAGGATCTACGATTGGTGGGGAGGCTCCACGGATTGGGAGGACTATCGCAAGAAGATTATTGCATTTGTCGAGGCGCAAAAGGAGTTGGACCCCGAAGAATATGCCGGATATGCGAAATATTGCGAAAGGATGTCGTACTGTCAATCTTCCGATGGCACAGAGAAACCTTCGACAGACAGTGGCAGTTTGCCTGATGGAGTTTTTGTCTTTGACTTGTAGCTTGTTTTTGCGGCTGTTTCCGGGTTTTACTTTTTCAGCATCCCTATAACTTCGTCCGTCGTTGTCACATAGGCAAAGCCAAGGGCTAGGTTCAGAAGGCTTGCAAGGTGCATCTCTTCTGTAAGGGTGGCAGTTGCATCTGCGAGGAAAAACACATGGTAATTCCTCATGTATGCATCCCTTGCGGTTGTCTCACAACATAGATTCGTCATGATGCCAGCAATCACCAAGTCCTCGACCTTCGTCACCCTGAGTATCGTCTCGAGGTCCGTTCCATAAAACGCGGAATAGCGATGTTTTAGAACCTGCTTTTCGTTCGGAAGTGGCGCAAGTTCCTCGACCACCTCGCTTTCTTGAGTCCCCTCGATACACCTACCTTCCCACCACCACCCCATGATCCCAGCGTCAATGCCAGATGGGTGATGACAGTGCCTCGTGAAGATTACTGGTAATCCCCTCTCCCTGAATGCCTGCAAAATGCGCTTTATGTTTGGCACTACCTCTAGCCCTGCCCTGCAAAAGGTCTTCGAACCTTCTGTAAGGAAAAACCTTTGCATATCTATTACAAGAAGCGCGGTTGCATTTGGTCTTGGTTGCATTTTGTGGATGTTGTAATCCTTGATCTTTTCCAGCCATTCACGACATTTCTTTTCAAGAGTGTGGCTTTGAATGTAACTCTCCATGTCATTCCTCCTATTTCCAGAAGTTTTTGCCTCTTACATAACACCGAAGGTCAACCATAACCTCAGCGACAAGACACATCGCCTTTTAGCACAAAAAAGCCCATTCGTCCAAACTTCTTGCTTTTCTCGAAAATCCAAAAAAAAGACGCTTGACAATGTGCAAGGTTTGTAGAAATATGGTCCTATGAGTGGCTGGACACATGGTTCAAGAATCATTGGGATCGTAGCCTGCGTCTGTTTGTTTAGTTCTGGCTGTGCGACCTACAAGTCTGTTGCAAAGAAGTATCTCGAAAAAGGCAACAACCCTTTGGCGATTGAATATCTCGCACTTGCAATAAAGAAAGACCCGAAGGACGCAAAGACATTTGCCCAATATACGCTTACGACCAAGTTTTTCGAGAAGCAGTTGCGTGACCGTGCGCAAAAACTTGCGAATGCGAACATGAGTTACAAGGCGATAGGGGAGATGCTTGTTCTTAGAGACACGCTGAACCTTGGGAAATCCGTTGGGAGGGAAGATGTGTCGCTCGAAGAGATAGACGGAGAGATCGAGAAACTGAAGCCCATGGCGGTCTCGGAGATACAGAGAGAGATTGATGCTAGGTCATCTGCACGAGCGCTTGATGAAGGGGACATGGGACTTGTGAGAAGACTTATGGCAATAGACCCTAAAGACAGGAATGCAAAAGAAACCTACCAGAGGCTTTTGAAGCAGTTCAAGTTTGTAGCACAGTTAGCGTTTTCAAGGTTGTCGAGGGTTACAGGAGACGGCATTCTGAAGGCAATCAGTTCGGAGGTTGCATCGAAACACCCTGAGTTCCTCGAGATTGGTTCATCTAACATAAACTCTCAAATCTTAGTTTATATAGCCGAGCCTTTGAAGAATGATACAGGCTGGAGGCTTGTAGAGCACGAGGCGTTTCATGTGTGGGTGCCCATGATCGATCCAAGAACTGGGATGCAAGTAGTTGAAATCGAGAGGAGGTGCCCTTCCCAGCAAGAGATACAGGCAGCAAGGAATGCAGGGAGACCCCCACCGCAATGCGTGGAAGTAAAAAAGCCCTGCTACGAACTGGTAAAGGGCGAAGTGTTTTACTATCAAAGGCGCCTTTCTGCTTTGGTGCCATGGTCAATCGAACTTCAACACCTTGGAAAAGAAGAGGTGCGCACAGTCATAAAGGGCGAAGCGACAAACTCTGCTGCGTCCCAGTATTTTGAATATCGTGGTGACCCGAGGGCAAAAAGGTATCCCGCAGGGTGGCCCGAAGGCAAGAACAATGCTCAGCCTTTGCCAAGCCTCGAGCAGGTTGCCGAGGGCGCAGTTCGGAGCATCCCTTCGAGCATGGTTCAGTCCCTTCTTGACCGAATAGAGTGAGGGAGGTGGTATGAGAACTTTTGTTGCACTGCTTATTTCCGTTTTTGTTGGATGTGCGCCTCTTACACTCGGGACGCCGTTCAAGACCGACCCCCAAAAGATAAAGGTTGCGCACCACACCAAGAAGGATGTAGAGACTATGATGGGTCAGCCCTTCAGGAAGAGCGTGGATGCCAAAGGCAGAGAGATCTACACATATCTTTGGGCTGATGGAAAGGGTGATGGCGTGAAGTGCATAGTAGCATTCAACGAAGAAGACAAGGTGATGTTCGTGGAGGTAGTGCGTTGAGAACTTGGGGTGCTTTGATTTTGCTGTTTTTCTTGCTTTGTGGGTGTGCAACCCTGAAGGGCACAGGCAAGGATTATGCAAAGAAATCAAAACATGTGTATGCATGTTATTATCTTGCGCTTGCGAGCAAAGAAAAGCCCGAGGACAAGGAGGTGCAAACCTTGCTCGAAAATGAAACAAGAGTGGCGCTCGAAGGGATCTTGAAGGACTATGATGAGCAGGCACAGCAGGGGATGGCATTCGAGGCGTTGGGGACAGCCTTGCACTTAGATGATATGGTTTTATTTCTAAAGGATTATGGGGTCGGTCATGTTTCGGAAGACGAGGCAGGCTCGAAGGTGGACGAGGCGCTTGGGTCTGCAAGGAAGAAGGCTTTGGAGGAGGCTGACAGGGCGATTGCAAGCGGAAAGGGCGGGAAGGAAACGCTTGCTGTGCTCAGGAGGGCAATGGCGCTGTTGCCCAAAGACAAAGACATCTTGCATAGGTATGAGTCTTTGCGCAAGGCGTTGACGAAGAATGTCGTCGCGAAGTTTTCGTGCAATAACGACCAACTTTGTAAGAAAGTAATGGACAAGGTGATTCACAAAGTCACAGAGGTTCGTAGGGAACTTATGAACATCGTCACTGAAAGGGAGCAGAAGAAGGTTAATGCCAAACTTACGATAGCACTCGAGGATATTCATCTTGTGGACACAGACTGGAAACTCGTTGACAAAGGGGTTGCAACCGCACAGGTGCCAAAATACGATAAGTTCATGCAACCAATGAAGGATGCAAGAGGTCTTCCTATATTTGAAACAGTGTCGGCAAGTTACGCCATATATGCAAGGGAGACGAGCGCTACGGTTGTTCTGTCTTTTGCGGTTGATGACTTGGTTGGTCGTGGAACAACAATCTTGGCGGATAGGGTGACGAGGACAAAGACAGACAGGGCGAGTTTTTACGAGTTCTCGGGGGATGAAAGGGCACTGGCTATGAGACCAGATATAACCCAGCATGGCACGAACCAGATGCCACCAAGGCAACCAGAAGACCTTCTGGAAGAGGCTAGCATGGATGCTGGAACTGCGATAGCAGAGGCTGTTTTGAGCAAGGTGGAATACTAAAGGGAGGTCTAAAGTGACGGTAAGGGCTGGTCTGTTTATTGCACTCTTGTTTGTGGCGTGTGGACCGAACTACTATTTCGACAAAGGACCATCGCCCGACTGGATCAGGGCAAAAGGGGAAGGTTTGATAAGACAAGGAGGCGCTTTTTTGGTTGTGGGCAGTGCAGTGGCAACTCCAAATCCACAAGAAGATTTTGTGCTAGCGGAGAGAGATGCCCTGGCAAGGCTGTCGCAGATGATTCAGAGCGAGATTTCTTCGAGGGAGGAGGTGTGGGAGGCAAGTGCGATTGCTGGGAAACGAGAAGAGAAGAGGCTTGTGTTCGAGCAAGAGGTGAAGGCGAAGAGTAGGATTTCCATCGAGGGTGCGAAGGTCGTTCGAAGGTTCCGAGATAAAGAGACAAGGACTGCCTATGTGATGGTCGAGGTGGACAAGGGCGAGTGGGTTGCAAGGGTGAAGGATAGGGTCTCAAGAGCAATCACCGAAGATATAAAAAGTTTGGCGCTGGACAAGGGCAAGCCACTGAGGTCTTTGCAGTTAACTAAACGTGCCTTTTCTGCGCTTCAAACTCTTGCGCCCGACATCGCCGTGCTTAGCGTGCTTGCACCTGACGATGAAGTTCTTGCGCAAACGAGGGCGCTTATCGAGCGACTGAAAGAGATAGAAACCACTGTGCTCGAAAGGTTTGCGTGGATTATTAATGTGGATGCGCCTTCATCAGATGTCTCGGACAAGGTTGCGAAAGAGATAAAGACATTTCTTTCAGAAAAAGGGTTTGTGATTTCGCCGTCATCTGCGCTTGGTCGAATCGTAGTCAAGGGATATTTGAAAGTGAAATATATGGGGAGTGAGCGAGTAGCTAATCGTGTCGAACAGGTGTATGGGGCAGAAGGGAGGATTGTGGTAATGGAGGCGGACGGTAGTGAAGTGCCAGCACTTGGAGGAAGTGTGGACGAGAATAGTGCCAGGGTACAAGATATAAGTGAACAGGTGGCCTTGAGGGATGCCACAATGGCGGGGGCTCAGGGAATCGTGGGTTTGTTCAGAAGCAAGTTCAGGCTCTTCTTTGGATATGCACAATAAGTCTTTCAGGCTATCAGTGGGGCAGTGTTGCTATATCAGGTTTTTGAAGGGTAGTAGAAGGTGCGGCGAACCAAAGTGGAAAAGGATATGTGCCCTTGCTTTTGGGCAAACTTGCGTTTGACTTTGGTGACTTACTCGCTATAAACTATGCTTTGCCTTCGTTTGGTCGGAGGTTCAAGGTGAGAACGATTTTTGCAAGGGCTGTGTTGCTTCTGATGTTATTTGTGTGTCCAAGTTTTATTGCCGCTGCTGGCGAGCCTGAGCCCTATGGGATATATTGCGTAAACGGGAAGACAATGATGTCTCGCCAGTCGCTTGAAGAGATGAAAACATTTCACGGAAGCGATGTTTGCAGACTTCATCAGGACACAACAGAGGCGGGCGCTCAGGAAAAACTTAGCAGATTTGGAGGCAGTGGAGCACCTTGCACTTGTCCTCAAAGATAGGGCTTTTGCCCTTTGTGAATGCAAACAATCCCACCGCTTAGAGCAACATGTTCAACCCTTTCGAGACCTGCCTCTTCCATTTCCTCCTTGAGCCTGAGAGCATCTGGAAAAGCCATCCATGTCCTATAGAGATAACGAAAATGCGAAAAGGCATTAGGACGAAAAAGGTTAGAGGCACTGCCAAGCAAAGGCATTACAAAGCCAAGATATAGACGAAAGAATAGCCTCAAGGTTATTCTGTCTGGGTGCGACAACTCCATTGCCAGAAGGTAGCCCCCTTTTTTTAGGGTTCTCAACATTTCGCAAAGGGCATCTTTTCTGGATGCGACATTCCTCAACACAAATGCGCTATAAACAAGGTCGAAGGTCTCTTGTTCGAATGGCAGGGCAAGTGCGTTCGAGCACAAAAGCGCTACTGCGCCAGGATGGGGACTCAACTTTTTCATCGCCATTTCTAGCATGGGCAAGCAAAAATCTGCGCCAACAATCCTTTTTATCGTTGGCTTTCGTGCAAGAAGAGCGTAAATGCCGTCACCAGAACCACATCCTACATCGAGTATCGTGGCGCTCGTGCTATCAGGAAGCAAGGATAAACATAAAGAAGCAAGGGTTTCTTGCCATTTATTGAAAGCCCCAAGCGTGATTACTGCATTCCCCCTGTCATAGGCAGGTGCAATGTCCGAAAACAAAGACTTGACAAGACTTTCTTCAGGCATCTTTATCTGACTGGCAACACCGCATCTTCCCTTGGGTAGTCTTTTAGCTTCTTCGAAAGCAAGACCGATGGGAGGACGACGCTTGTCACGACCACGCCTAGTGTAGTCCAGAACCACCACTTCTTATAAACTGGCACAGAAGGCTTTGCCTCTGAAACCTCCAGCCTTGAAAGGGTCACATCGAGGGTCTCGCTCTTACCAGGCACAAATGACAAAACCCTTTGCTCTTTAGTAAACCCGGACATCTCTATCTCGACCAGACGCTCGCCAACCGGCACTGATACTTCTAACGGGGTTTTGCCCAAAACCTGACCATCGAGGCGCACCGTTGCACCCTGCACAGGACTTGTGCGCACAATCATTTTTGCGAATGCTGGCAAGAGCTCTACCTCGAGCTCCAAAACTTCCCCTTGTTCCACAGAGATGACTTCTGCGTATGGGGCAAACCCCTTTTTCCACACTTTTATCGTGTGTTCCCCTGCCTGCAAAACGATGTCTTCGCTTGGCAAAATTCCAGTTTTCATGCCCTTCTTCCCCTCGTCAATCACAAAACTTGCCCCTTGCTCTTCGCATATTATCCTTAGTTTTCCAACACCTTCCCCCCTTTTTGCCTTTACCTGTTTTCCTGCAACACCACAAAAAGGCATAATGACGAAGCACACTATCAAAAAGCCGCTAATCCTTTTCATTCTGTGCCCCACTCTTTTTTTGACAGTTCTCGCGGATAGTCTTCAGGTTTTCCATGAGCGTGGAATACCAGGGTTTCCTTTTGACCGCCTCGAGGAAATGGGCGGTCTTGAAACCATCGTCTTCATGTACGAACTCGAAGACCTCGGATGCTTGTGTCATCACGAGCGCTTTGTCACCTCCTACGACGACTTTTTCCACGAGATACGAGTTCTTATCAGGCGACACCCGTAGAGCACTTGGGTCAACCAAAGCCATGAAAACTTCTTTCCCCCTTGCACCCCGAGGCACTATGTCTCCAAGAATAGCCTTGTTTGCCCCTTCCTTTTCTTTTTCAGGATAGCATCTTTCAATAAGCGCCCGTGCCTCGTCAATCTGTGACCCGAGAGTTTGGAAAAACTCGGTCGTCTTTCTGTCACAAAGTTTCCACAAGGTGTTAGTATCCTTGTCTCGGAAAGCGGACATCATTGCTTGAAAAGTTTCTATGGCTTTTAGTTCTTCTGCACCTTGACCCGCGTTCTTGCATCCACCAATAAATACGAGCAACGCTGTAAGAATCCCAACCACGCCTTGATTTTACCACGAAATCAAAAACTATTTCACTAGCCTAAGATGTGCAGTTTTTGCTATTTCCTCTTCTTTCTTCTCTGGCTCGGTCCTGTGCCTGATAGTGTCGAAGTCCTCTTCTATCCCCGAGATGTCGCACTCGATGCCAAACTTGGCAAGGATCCGCTGAAGTTCTGCAAAGTTTTGTTCCAACCCTCGCCTAACGGAATCGTATCCCCTCCTTGCCGCTTCTGCACGATTCCAGAATGCGAGCGGGTTCAACAAGAAAAACTCAGCATCTGTCTCGGTTGGCTCGATCACGATTACATCTCCAGTGAACGCTGGGTCAAACCTGAGTTTTTCAAGCCCCAAATATAACCTTGTCTGAAGTAATGTCCTTACGCTCTGGTTTAGTATCGTGCCAATGCCCAAATCCGACAAACTGGCAACAGCAGGCTTGAGCTGATACCTGCTCCGATTCATAAAAGGTCTCAAGGGGTTATAAAGGATTATGAGGTCAGCCCCCTTATGGTAGGCGAGGCTCGCATTCGCTGTTTTCCTAACACCGCCGTCTAGATATTCTTCCCCTCCGATCCTGGCTGGAGTGTAGAAGCCAGGGATTGCTGTCGAGGCCATGACTGCCTCAGAGATGGATACGGTATGGTCTGCATCATGTCCAAAGACTGCACCTCTCGCAGTGTTAAGGTTGGTCGCGGTTATATAAAGCGCCACCCCTCTTTGCCTGAAAAGTTTCACGAAATCGTCAGGGATGCCGTTTTTTTCTAGATTTCTTTTCACATAAGCCCCAAGCCTTTCGTTGTCGAAGATGCCTGCTGGAAGATACTGGGTCACAATCGGAAGCCTTGCAAACTGTGCGATTTCCTCGAACATCGGACCGACAAGCCTTTCTGCGCTGGAGTATGACGGCTTCTTTATGACCTCAATAAACTGCTTTGCCACCTCCTCCCTGCTCGACGATAGGTACTTGAAAAGCCCCATTATGGTGCGTGGTCCAAAAACCGCTGCGTCCCGCACCGCCATCTTCAGCCTTTTTGCATATTCTTTCCATGCTGGCCAATAGAAGTCATAAACCTTGAGCTGGTCTATCTTATCTGATGTCCCGTCGATACCTCGAAGGAGCTCTTCTGGGGTAATCCCGCCTGCCAGGAATGCCCCTATAAAGGCACCTGCCGAGATGCCTACATAGATATCGAGGTCCGCCACAGAACGATTCAGAAGGAAGCGGTCAAGGGCGAGCAACCCTCCAAGTTTGAATGCCCCGCCAGAGATCGCCCCTCCAGCAAGGACAAGGGCAACTTTGGGTCTTTTTTTGGGTCTTCCTGGGTCGCTCTTTTCGATGAAGGAGATGCTCATACAATCACCTCCCGTGCACAAGATAATATAAGGAAATAGGTCAAAGGAAGGCAAGAAAATGTTGAAACCAAAGCCATTTCGAATAGAATAGAAGGAGGGTAGAATGAGGTGTTCATTGAGGAAACCGAGAGCCTTGCACAAAGGCGCAGGGATACAGATCGTGGAACCTTCATCACCATTTGAAAGGGAGGCTCTTTCGCACGGGCTTTCTTTGCTTCGGGATATGGGGCTGAACCCTCTCTATTCGGAGCGCATCTTTCAGAAAATGGGATATCTTGCAGGGGCAGATGTGCTGAGGGCAAAAGAACTGGTCGAGGCTTTTTCAGGTGACGATGTTTACGGGATAATCCCTGCGAGGGGGGGGTATGGAGCGATGAGGGTGCTAGAATATCTTGAGGCGCACAGGCACTCTATAAAACCACACCTGTTCATGGGCTTTTCTGATATTACTGCGCTTCACATGTTTTTCTTGGTCCGCTATGGGCTCGTGACGATCCACGGCACAAACGCCATATTCATGGCAAAACTTGACAGGGAGTCCTTAGAGCGAACTAAGAAGGCTTTGTTCGGCATCGGGTGGGAAGAAACCTTCTTATATGGGGGCTTGACGCCTATTGTGAAAGGGGTTGCAAGGGGGAGGGTTGTGGCAGGCAATCTTTCACTTTTGTGTGCGCTTTTTGGGACGCCCTACGAGCCACCTCTGGAGGGGGCGATTCTGGTGATCGAGGAGGTGGATGAACCATTGTACAGGATAGATAGGATGCTTATGCAGATTAGTCTTCAGCGTGGTTTTGGGGGGGTCAGAGGGGTGTGTTTTGGCGACATGGGTGTTGTGTCTGATGAACAGGAGGCTTTGGTTTCCCTTTTGGAGCAGTTTGCAGTAAAGTGGGGAAAGCCTTGTGTTTTTGGGTTTCCTATTGGGCACAAATCAAGGAACTTCCCTGTGCCTGAAGGTGTTATGGCAACTTTGGATGCGGATATCGGGGTTATGAGGGTTTTGGAGTGTCCTTACGAGGAGTAGAAGGCAAAAAGATGGCATTCGATAAGGCTTTGAGCCTTTTATATGAGGCATGTGGGAGTGCGTTCAGCGGTGCTTCTGTAGTGGTGGGTAAGCATGGGAAGGTGTTGTTGGAGGAGGTTCTGGGGTGGACTGGATATGATAGATATGGCGCGGTTGTGGCACCAGTGACCAAAGAAACATTGTTCGACCTGGCTTCTCTTACAAAACCTTTGTGCACTGCGACGCTATGCATGATTTCATGCGAACAAGGTAAGATGAGGCTAGATGACAAAGTGAAGATGTTCCTGGAAGAATCTCAGGGGGCGAGGCTTGGGGATGTCACGGTAGGCGCACTTTTGAATCATACTTCAGGTCTTACCGCGTGGAAACCTTTTGGTAGCGAACTATTGACAAGATTCGGCGAGGCAGTCGCAGGAACAGTGTTTGCAAGACGATATGTGCTGGAAGAGATACTTAAAGAGCCTGTCATGGGTGGCTCGCAAGTGTATAGCGATCTGGGCTATATCCTTTTGGGTTTCGTGTTGGAAAGGGTGTGGCAGATGCCTCTTCGAGAACTGTTTCAAAAGGAAGTAGCAAGGCGCTTCGGGATCGAGGAGATATTTTTTGTGGATAGGTCAGATAGCGCTTGTGCGATTCCAAAAAGCAGGTTTGCGGCGACAGAGGTTTGTCCTGTAAGGGGGAGGGTGCTTCAGGGCGAGGTGCACGACGAGAATGCGTTCGTTCTTGGAGGCTTTGCGGGACATGCTGGGCTTTTCGGGACTGCGAGGTCTGTCTATCTTCTTTTGTGTGCGCTTGTGAAGAACCTATGGAGGACGATGGAGAAGTTCTTGAAAAGAGATGGGCATGAGACCTATTGCTATGGATTCGATACGCCGTCCAGGGAGAACTCTAGTAGCGGTGAGAAAAGACCAGATGGGTTAATTGGTCATTTGGGATTCACAGGGACATCGTTTTGGTTCGAGCCTGAAAACATGCTCGGAGTGGTCCTTCTTACAAACAGAGTCCATCCTACAAGAGAAAACATGCTTTTGAAGGAGATTAGACCAAAGTTTCACGATGCAGTGTGGGAGGAAGTTTTGAAGTGAAGTCTTATTGGTCAACACAAACCTTAGATTGTCAACAGAACAAGTGAATAGAGCGCTTGTGCCCCCCAGACTGCGGATGCCCCCCAGCTTCGCTGGGACGCCCTCCCGTGCCCGCCGACCAGCCCGCCGACCAGCCTGCCTCGTCCCTTGACCACTGCATACACTCCCTCACGCCTCGCTTTCTGCGGGGTTTCAGTGACCTCCCACACTCCCTCTTTGGAAGTGCGACCGAGGCTATCGCCACACCCAAGTCATGACGACTGGAATCCGGGTCAGCTCGGATTCCAGTTTATATATTACCAAT
>Ga0123519_10005905_pt1 | contig 19386 bp, 13 predicted proteins | sample YelNatPaOPRAMG02_FD_87396 | JGI IMG/M metagenome (GOLD analysis project Ga0123519, IMG submission 87396) | Hot spring microbial communities from Yellowstone National Park - Yellowstone National Park OP-RAMG-02 (version 2) | ecosystem: Environmental > Aquatic > Thermal springs > Hot (42-90C) ... | reverse complement strand
GGCCGCCGCCAGCAGAGCCCGCGCGCCTGCATCGGCGGCGTCGAATCTGATCGCCTCCGCCAGTGCGCTCTGCGCTCCCTCCCAGTCTCGGCGCCGAAGGCGAATCCGCGCGAGTTCCAGCCGCGCCGCGTGAGCGAACGCCGGCTCCCGTGCCGCGCGCCACAGCTCCACCTCCGCGGCATCGTCCTCGCCGGCTCGCGCCAGCGCCACGCCGCGGTAGTACGCGGCATCGGCGCTCTCCGGCGCTGCCGCGGCGGCCGCGCCCAGCCGCGCGGGCGCCTCCTGCGGACGGCACTCGATCGCGAGCCTTCCCAGCGCGACCGCGGCCTGGACACAAGCCGGGTCCGCGTGGAGCACCTCCGAGTAGAGCTGCCAGGCCCGCGCGGGCTCTGACTTCTCCTCGGCGTCGAGCGCGCGGCGGAGCTTCTCTCCCGGCGTCGCCTCGCCGCGCGCGGGCTCCTCGGCCAGCCGGATCGTCCGCGGCGGCTGGCCCTCGGTCCATGCAATCACGGGCGCGCCTGTGCTGTCCACCACGCGGAGCGACACCGGCCCGCCGGCTCCGCCCAGCGGGACGCGCATCCGCACCGGCTGCGCGGGCGACAGGTCGCGCCGCTCCTCGTGGACGACGCGGCCCCCGGCTGTGAGCGAGATCGTCGCGTCTGGCATCGTGCGCGTGACATGCACGCCGCACTCGGCCTGCCCGTTGGCGGTCGAAATCCGCACCGCCGCGTCGCGGTTGGCATACGAGAACCCGCCGATCCCCCTTACCGGGTACCAGTGCTCTGTCCACAGAACCGTGTGGTGCGGCGCCAGCAGTCGCCAGGTCGCCTGGTCCACGAACCGGCCGCTCTGGACCTCGCAGTACGGCCCGTCGCGGTCGCTGAGCGCCGCCGACCACATCCGTCCGTGATCTGCGGTCCCCCATGTGAAGAACTTCTTGCCGAAGGCCTGGTGCACATCTGCGACGTGCACCAGGCCGAAGTCGCGCTCCTCGTAGTAGACGCCGAAGAAGTCCTCGAGGCTGTCGGCGAGGAACACATCGTTGGCGCCGGGGAACGCGGTGTACCGGGAGAGGTCACGGCCCTCATACACCGGCCAGCTTATTGCCCGTTCGCGCCCCGCGAAGACGCGTGTGCCGGGGTAGATCAGGCGCATGTCGTTGCGCGCCGGAACCGCCGCATTCGACCAGAAGTAGTAAGGATGGGGCAGCGCAGTCCGGTTCTGCAGCCGGATATCGGTTTCGAGGACCGCGCTGTCTGGCCGCAGCCGGATGCCGACGGCCCACGACATGCGGTGGATTCGCTCGACCGCGCCGACCCAGACGGCGGCGCTGCCGTCCTCGTCGCGAAGGACGCGGCGGTCCACGGGCGACACCGTGCTGACCGTGTGGCCGCACGGGAAGTTGAACTCGACTCCCCCGCTGATCCACGCGCCCCGCAGCGCAATCAGCCCCGGCTTCACCACGTTATTGCGGTAGAACACCTCCTCGCCGGAATGCTTGTCGAGCGCGGAGTAGATCCGCCCGCCCAGATCTGGGAGAACGATCACCCGCAGGTGTTCGTTCTCCAGCACCAGAGCCCGGTGTCCGACGGGCCGGCCCTGCTCCCTGATGTCATCCAGCAGCGGGTACGGGTACGTCGCCCACTTTCCGGTGCGCTGGAACGGCGGGTACGGGTCTGGCGGTCCCCAGACATAGGTGAACAGCTCGATGGTCTCCGCGCGAACCTCAACCGCCACAGGGGAAGCCCTCCTCCTACAGCAGGCTCCTGATGAATGCCAGGTTGCGTGCTGCGTTCTTGGTGGGATTGTCACCCGCCTCCGTCTCCAGCACTAGGTACCCGTCGAACCCCGCCCGCCGGATCGCGCCGAAGATCGCGACGAAGTCGAGCTTGCCCTCACCCATCTCTGCTCCGATCTCCTTCACGTGGATCTGCACGATCCGATCTCCCAGCTTGTCGATCTCGGCCACCGGGTCGAATCCCTGGTACGCGGCGTTTCCGACATCGTAGTATACGCCCAGGTCCGGCGAGCCCACCGCGTCGATCATCGCGAGGGCCTGCTCGGCCGACCGGCCGGTCCGGCCCACGCTTTCCATACCGATTTTGGCGCGGCACCCTGCACTCGCCGCAAGCGCGGCCCTGAAGCCGTCTCGCCACATCGCGAAGGCCTCCTGCTCCGATTGCTCTTGCTGCTTGATCATCGGGAACAGGATCGTCCCCGCGCCCAGCTCATCGCAGTAGCGCCGCAGCTCGGCGAGAACCCGAACTCCGTCCTCGTGCGCCGCCCGCTGCGTGACCATCCCCGCGACGCCGTCCATGCAGACCGACGCCACCTCCACTCCGGAGCGCTTGGCTCTTTCGCGCAGCGCCGCGCGCCCGGCCGCGGTCCACACCTCGCACTTCCGGTATGTCTCTGGCCGCAGGTCCAGCTCGACCCCATCGAAGCCCAGCCGCGCCGCCTCGTCGAACAGCTCCGGCCACGGCTTGCCCAACACATAGTCCATCGCACCAATCTTCATATGCTCGTCCCTCCAGTCTTCTCTCCCCGTGTCACGCGCCTGCGCCGAACTCGCGCGCCGCCTCCAGCATCGCCAGGAAGTTGCTCGCCGGAATGCTGGAGTGGATCGAGTTCGACGATCCGAGAATCAGCCCGCCGCTGGCCCCGCAGGCTTCGATCACTCGCTTCACTCGCGCGCGGATCTCCTGCCGCGTCGCGAACACGAGCGTGCTCCCACAGCTCACCCCGCCCCACAGCGTCAGGTGCGGGAACTCGCGGGCCAGCCGGGCCATGTCCATACCCGCGTCCACGTCGATCTCTCCGTATCCGTCCACTCCCGACTCCACGAACAGCTCCCGCGCGATCGGCCACACGTTCCCATCCGTGCGGAACAGATAGACGAGCCCGCAGGCGTGCGCGGCCTCGGTGAGCTGCTTCAGCCGCGGCAGCAGATACCGCCGGAACATCGCGGGCGAGTAGAACGGGCCCGTGTTCGACGCCAGGTCGCCGCCCGCCCACAGCACGCTGACACCGAATGCCGGCAGCGCTGGGATCGCCTGCAGCGAGATCGCCGTGCTCGCATCCAAGTGCCGCTCGATCAGGTCGGGCCGGGACCGGCACGCCTCCAGCCAGGCGGCCTCCGGCGGGATGGCGAGGAACCCCTCGCCGGCCTTGATCGCCCGCTGTCCACCCGCGCGGCGGACGATCCTGAAGAGGTCGGCGAAGTCCTCGGCCGTCGGCGGCCGCGCCTGGGCCGCCCATCGCTCCTCCGCCGCCACCCACCGCTCGATCGCGGGGAAGCCCTCCCGCCGGATCGCGGAGTCCACCACGTCGAACACATCGGTCGAGGGATCGTAGTGGTACACGCTCCAGAGCCCGTTCTCCGGGTCCCCATAGCGAAACGTGTGATCGTCCAGCTTCTCCGTCGGCCGCGGCGAGTGACGCCATGGCATCCCCACCAGGTCGAAGTCGAGCTCCCGCACCAGGTCGCCGACGTCGTCGAGCATGCTGCCGACGTACTCCTGCCACGCCTGCTCGCTCTCCCAACGGGCGGCCGTCTCTTCGAACCGGATTCGTCCCCCGCCGGTGCGCATGGGCCGGCCCATGATCTCCGACGCGACCGGGCACGATACCGTCTGCTCGTACACCGGCACTCGGTCCGGCCGCTTGTGCCGGAACGCGCTCAGCACGCGCTCTCTGCTGGTCACCCGGCCTCCTTCCTGGGACGTTGGATCGCGGGCCCTTACGCCGCGCCGGCCGCGCTTCCCTACCGGCAGGGCGGGGGCGCGCTGCCCCCGCCCGGCAGCGGCGGCAGGTTCGCCCGGCCCTGACACCGAAGTTCACAGCGGACGACGGAGGAGATGCGATGCTGCGCGCTGCCGCTTTTCTTCTTGCCGCCGGGGTCATCGCGGCGGCCTCCCTGCCCGCGCTGGCCGCCTCCCGCCCTGGGGAGATGCGCGGGGCGTGGATGGGCGAGGGCTATGGCCGTGACTGGCCGACGATCATGGCCAGTCTCCAGCAGAACGGGTTCAATGCGCTCTTCCCGAACCTCTGCACCGGAGGCGCCGCGTACTACCCGAGCGACGTGCTCCCCCGGGCTGCGGGCTGGAGCCCCGGCCGCGACGAGCTGGCGGAGGCCGCTCAGGCCGCCCGCGAACACGGCATCGAGCTGCACGTCTGGCGCATCAACTGGGTGCTGTTCCACGTGCCGGACGACGTGCACGCGAGGTACGAGGCCGAGGGCCGCCTCATGCGCAACTGGAAGGGCCAGCTCGCGCGGGACGATCCCAACCTCGAGTACGGGGTCGATTGGCTGTGCCCGTCCAACCCTGCCAACCGCAAGCTCGAGAAGGACGCGATGCTCGAGCTGGTGCGCAAGTACGACATCGCCGGCATTCAGTTCGACTACATGCGCTATCCCAGCCCTGACTACTGCTTCTGCGATCACTGCCGCGCCAGCTTCGAGAAGGACACCGGCATCCGGGTCGAACACTGGCCCGACGACGTCCGCGGCGATGGACCTTATGCCCAGCGCTACGCCGACTGGCGGCGCGGGCTGCTGACCAGCCTGGTTGCCGACATCAGCCGCGAGGCCCACCGCATCAAGCCCGGCATCTTCGTCTCCCTGGCGGCCTGGCCGGAGGTCGAGGTCGCCCGCAACTGGGTGCTCCAGGACTGGCCGGCCTGGATCGCCAACGGGTCCCTGGACTTCGTGTGCTTCATGAACTACGGGACCGAGGTACAGCAGGTCGCCGACTACCTCCGCGCCCAGGTCGACCTCGTCAACGGCGCAATACCCATTTATGCCGGCCTGGGCGCCTTCATGATGAGGTCGCCGTGGCCGCTCATCGAGCAGGTCGAGGCGGCCCGGGCCGCTGGCGCGGACGGCTTCGTGGCCTTCGCCTACTACAGCGGCGACCTCGACAAGTGGCTGCCCGACCTGCACGCCACCGTCACCGCATCCGATCCCGGCCCCATGCCTCACTGGAGCCCGCCGGCCCGCTTCGAGTTCGGCGGGCCGGCCGTCGCGCCGCCAGCCGGGAGCAGGCGGGTCCTTTCCGGCGCCATGCTGGAGGTGGGCCTGTCCCTGGGCGCCCGGCCACCGACCCCGCCCTCCGAGGAGGAGGCGGCGGGGGCCGACCACGCGGCGACCGTTCTCCGCCGCGCGGCCGAGCCGCGCGAGCCTATCACGACGTACGGCGCCGACCGCGCGGGCGTCCCTGATCTGGAGGCCAGGCCGCGGATCTCGGGCCGCGTCGTGGTCGAGGATCCGGCCGGCGTAACCAAGCTGCCGCTGGGCGCCTTCGATGCGGACTACGGCCTCGAGCGCACCTTCCGCTTCCCCGCGCCACAGGGGCCGTTCCGGCTGGCCATCTACGGCGCCGCGGCCCGCCCGGGCGCGGACACACGCGGCTTTGTCCTCCGCGGCCCCCTCCTCACTGGCATGACTCGCGAGGAGCTGAGCAACACGCCGGAGACCGTCCACGCTGAGCTGGAGCGCGCCATCGCCGGCGTCCCGGCCCAACTCGCGCCCGAGATCCTCGGCGACCTCGAGTGCACAGTGCAGATCCGGGCCACCGGCCCGGGCGGCGGCGAGTGGTGGCTCCGTTTCGCCGGCGGCGCGTGCGAGGCCGGGACCGGCGCGCGGGATGGGGCCGATGTGCGCGTGACGGCGTCGGCCGAGGATCTCGTCAAGGTCGTCCGCGGCCAGACGAGTCCGCGCGAGCTGTTCGAGGCGGGGCGTCTGGCCGCGACGGGCGACCCCAGGCTCCTCGAGCAGCTCCGCCGGGTTGTCGAGCGAGCCTGGCGCATTCGGGAGTGACGCGCCGACGGGAGGGTGATCCCCTGGAGGTGAACCGTGACCATCCACCGCTGCCGCCGAGCGGGGGCCGGGGCGGCCGCGCTCGCCATCGCGGCCGCCTGTTCCCTGATCGTCGTTAACCCGGCGCGCGGGCAGTCGCCCGAAGCGGCCTGCACGCAGAGCGCCGACTCAGTCGGGCAGTATGACGTCCTCGAGATCGCTGTCGCGCTGCCCGCCGTGTACGACAATCCCTTCGACCCCGCGCAGATCGACCTGACCGGCGTCTTCACCACCCCCTCCGGCCGCACGCTCCAAGTGCCAGGCTTCTGGTACCAGGGGTATGAGCGGTCCCGCGCGGAGGGTGGGGCCGAGGAGCTGCGGTCCGCGGGCCCGCCGGGGTTCAGGGTGCGATTCGCGTGGGGCGAGACCGGCCGCTACCGCTACGAGATCGTCGCGCAGGACGCGCAGGGCCGGCGTCGGGTGGGCTCCGGGGAGTTCGAGGTGACGCCGTCTGCCCGCAAGGGCTACGTCAGGCGCAGCGCACGGGCGCCCCTGTACTTCGAGTTTGACTCCGGCGAGCCGTACTTCGCGATCGGCGAGAACATGTGCTGGCCCGGCGCCGGCGGGACCTACGACTACGACCTGTGGATGCCCAAGCTGGCTGCGAACGGCGGCAACTACATCCGGCTGTGGCTTGTGAACGAGTGGAACAAGCTCGGCCTCGAGAATCGCGCGGCCGCCGGCCCGGGCAACGGCCTGGGGCGCTACTGCCAGGAGGCCTCCTGGCGCGTCGACTACATCCTGGCGCAGGCCGATCGCCTCGGCATAAGGGCCATGATCTGCATCGACTCTTTCAACTCCCTTGCCGACAGCGGCTACGCTATGTGGCAGCAGAGCCCGTATAATGTGGCCAACGGCGGACCCTGCCAGCGCCCTGCCGACTTCTTCACAAACGACGACGCGAAGCGCCTCTTCAAGCAGCGCCTCCGGTACCTCGTGGCCCGCTGGGGCGCGTCCACGGCCGTCCTCTCGTGGGAGTTCTGGAACGAGGTCGATCTCACCGACGGCTACGACTCCGAGGCCGTCGCAAAGTGGCATCGGGAGATGGCCGACTACCTTCGGTCCATCGACCCCTGGAAACATCTCATCACGACCAGCTACGGCGGCACTGAGGGCGATCCCGCCGTCGACGGCCTGCCCGAACTGGACTACGTCCAGTCCCACAACTATGGCTCTCGTGACGTCGCCGACATCATCAGCCGCGTCAGCCGCGCCAAGGCCGAGGCCTACGGTCGGCCCCACTACTTCGGCGAGTTCGGCACCGACTGGGAGGGGCGCAACAACGGCAGCGACCGCGAGGGCATCCACCTGCACAACGGCCTGTGGTCCGCGATGCTCTCCCAGTGTGCGGGCACCGCGATGCTGTGGTGGTGGGACAACTATGTCGAGCCCTTCGACCTGTACCGCCAGTTCGCGCCGGTGGCGGCGTTCGCGGCCGACGTCGACTGGCCGCGCGATAACTACCAGCCCGCCGACAGCAAGGTGCGGCTGGCGCGCGAGGACGCGCCGCGGCTCTGCGCGCCCGTTGTTGTCGAGCCCCAGCGCGAGGAATGGCAGGACGGCTCGCCGCTGAACCGGCCGCACACGTTCCGCGTCGGCAACGACGGGTCTGTGGCCGACCAGGGGTGGCTGAGCCGCATCCTCCACGGGCGGGTCAACCACCCGGCCTGGCACAACCCCGCAACCTTCAGCGTCGACTATCCCCAGGCGGGCCGGTTCGAGGTCACCGTCGGCGGTGTTTCGGGGTATGGTGGCGCTGCTCTTTCGATCTCCCTCGACGGCCGGCCGGCCCTCACCGTCGACTTCGCCGACACCGCCCCTGATGACACCGAGACCATGCACCAGTATGACCGCGTCTACGGGATCGAGGTGCCGGCAGGTAGCCACGAGATCGTCGTCGAGGACACCGGGAATGACTGGTTCGTGCTCGACAGCGTCCGCCTCACCAGCTACCTGACAACCCCTAACCTCCGCGTCCTCGCGCTGTCCAATGGCCGCCGCGGTCTGGTGTGGGTGCAGAACAAGGAGCACACGTGGGCGCTCCACCGCGACGGCGTCTCGCCCACCCCGGTCCCGGCCTGTTGGGTCGACCTCTCGGGATTCGATCCCGGCGTGTACGAGGTCGAACGGTGGGACACCTCGACCGGGCGGCCGGCGGACGTGACGCGCGTCGAGGCGACGGGCGGCGTCCTCTCGATCGAGACGCCGGAGGGGCTGACCACAGATACGGCATATAAGATCAGACGGGCCCGGTGACCGGGCCGGCCGAGAAGCAGTCGCGGGGTCGAGGGAGGCCGACATGATCCGTCATGGCGCAGGGTTGTTGCTCCGCCCACTCTTGCGGCTCGCCCCTGCCCTGTGTGTGCTGGCGGCCTGCGGGGGGCGCGCCTCTGCGGATGTCGAGTTGAGCGCCGATAAGGTTGGCCGCTACGAGATGCTCGAGATGACCGTGACCGGCCTGGTCTCGCCGCGCTTCCCCGACGTCCCGGAGGGACACTGGGCCTTCCGCGAGATCGGCGCCTGCGTCCGCGCCGGCATCGTCGCCGGCTACCCGGACGGCACCTATCGGCCAACCACGCCCGTGGACCGCGCGCAGATGGCCGTCTTCGTGTCACGCGCGCTGGCCGGCGGAGATCAGCACATCCCGGCCGGTCCGGAGAGCCCGACCTTCCCGGACGTCCCGCGCGACCACTGGGCCTTCCGGTATATCGAGTACGCGGCGGCCAACCGCATTGTCGCAGGTTACCCCGATGGGAACTACGCGCCCGCGGTTCTGGTCGACCGCGGCCAGATGGCCGTCTTCATCGCCCGCTCCATCGTTACCCCGACCGGGGACGCCGGCCTGGCCAGCTTTGAGCCTCCCGCGGTCCCGACGTTCCCCGACGTGACCCCTGATGGCAAGTGGTCGTGGTGCTATAGGCACGTCGAGTACATTGCCGCCGCGGGCATCACGCACGGCTACGAGGATAACCTCTACCACCCCGAGCGCGTCTGCACGCGCGACCAGATGGCGGTCTACGTCCAGCGGGGCTTCGGGCTGCCGCCCGCGTATGACAACCCCTTCGATCCCGCGGAGATAGACCTCGTCGCCGAGATCCACACGCCTTCTGGCAGCGTCGTCTCCGTTCCCGGCTTCTACTATGTCCCCTATCAACGCTCCCGGGGTGGAGGCGGCGAGGAAATCCTCACGCAGGCGGGCCCGGGCGTGTTCAAGGTCCGCTTCGCGGCCCGCGGCGAGCCGGGCACATACACCTATGCGGTGACCCTCACTGATTCCCTCGGCTCGCGGGAGATCGGAGCGGGCTCCTTCGAGGTGACCGAGTCCACGAGGCCCGGCTACGTCCGCCGCAGCACGCGCGCGCCGCTGTACTTCGAGTTCGACTCCGGCGAGCCGTACTTCGCCATCGGCGAGAACATCTGTTGGCCGGGCGCAGGGGGAACCTACGACTACGACGCCTGGTTGGGCGCCCTGGCCGCCCACGGCGGCAATTATCTGCGGCTGTGGCTTGTCAACGAGTGGAACAAGCTGGGCCTGGAGCACCTGTCGCTTGCGCCCGGCGATGGAAACGGCCTGGGCCGCTATGACCAAGCTGCCGCGTGGCGAATCGACTACGTCCTCGACCTCGCCGACCAACTCGGCTGCGAGGCCCTCATGTGCATCGATTCCTTCAACTCCCTCGACGCCTCCGGCATCTATGGCATGTGGGACCGCTTCCCCTACAACCAGGTCTGGGGTGGGCCGTGCGCCGCGCCGGAGGACTTCTTCACGGACCCTGAGGCCAAGCGCCTCTTCAGGCAGCGCCTGCGCTACCTCGTCGCGCGCTGGGGCTACTCCACCGCCGTGCTCGCCTGGGAGTTCTGGAACGAGGTCGACATCGTCACCAACTACAACTCCGCCGCCGTCGCCGCCTGGCACGCGGAGATGGCGGATTACCTGCGGTCCATCGACCCCTGGCAGCACCTCATCACGACCAGCTTCGCCAACACCGCCGGGGACCCCGCCGTGGACGGCCTCCCGCAGATGGACTTCGTTCAGTCTCACAACTACGGCTCCCACGACATGGCCGCAATGGTCCACTACTGGACGGCCGCCAAGACCGCCGCCTACGGCAAGCCCCACTACCTCGGCGAGTTCGGCAGCGACTGGCTCGGCGGCGGGAACGAGTCGGACCCCGACGGCATCCACCTCCACAACGGGCTCTGGTCCGCCATGCTCTCGGGATCCGCGGGCACCGCCATGCTGTGGTGGTGGGACAGCTACGTCCACCCCAACGACCTCTACTATCACTTCGGCGCGGTGGCCGCGTATGCGGCCGGCATCGACTGGCCCGGGCAGAACTACGGTCCCGCAACGGTCCTCGACGTCCGCTACGCCCCTGGTCACGAGCCGAGCACCTATCCCCCGCTGTCCATCGAGCCCACTGGCGAGGCCTGGTACGACGGCTCTCCCTACAACGAGCCTCACACCTACGAGGTCGGCGGCGATGGCACGATCACGAACCTCGACGTGCTCAGCCGCGTCTTGCACGGCCTCGTCAATCACCCCACCTGGCACAACCCGGCCACGTTCCTGGTCGACTATCCGACCGCGGGGAAGTTCGAGGTCATGGTCAGTGGCGTCTCCGGCTGGGGAGGGGCGCACCTGGTGATCCGGCTGGACGGCTCCGTTGCGCGAGAGGATGACTTCCCGGACACCCTCCCCGACGACCACGACACGATGCACCAATACGATGGCACGTACTCCATCGACGTCCCCGCCGGAACCCACACCATTGTTGTCGAGAACACCGGCACCGACTGGTTCTACCTGTCGTATCGCCTCACCAACTACCTCACCGTGCCGAATCTGCGCGTGCTTGCTCTGTCCAACGCGACCTCGGCCCTCGTGTGGGTCCAGAACGCGGAGCATACGTGGTGGAATCACGCCAACGGCATCGACCCGATGCCCGTCAACGAGAGCGAGATAGTCCTCGGCGGCCTCACCCCGGGGGACTACGATATCGAGCGGTGGGATACGTATGCCGGTGGGGTCGCGCAGGCGGAATCCCGCACCTGCGGCGACGGCACCGTGGTTCTCACCACACCTCCCGGCCTCACCACCGACACGGCCTTCAAGCTCGCGCGGCGCGCTAGCCCGCCCGTGTGAGGAGCGAGTCGAGCTAGACGGTCCCGCGATGTCGGCGCCGGAAACCCAGGGCCGGCCGCGCGCGCTGCAGCCAACCCGCGCGGCGCGGAGGAGAAGGGCGGGGCCGCGTGACCCGGACGTAGATGTCGCGGGCGGTCTCGCGGTCGACGGCCACTTGGCCGTGGCCGAGCTCGAAGACCACAGACGGGAACTTCTGAAGCAGCCGGATTGGGGCGCCTGGCGTGGCCCCCATGCTGAGCAGCCGCTGGAGCATGTCGCGGCGGCTGCTGTGGATGTAAGCGATGGCCCCGGACTGGCCGGGGACGAGCTCGAGCAGCGGTGAAACGACCATGGAGGCGGCCCGCGCTCCCTCGCGGCAGCAATCGCCCGGGGGGATGGGCCGGCCGTGAGGACACACTCGCGGGTGGCCCAGCAGGGTGCAGATGCGGTCGTCGATGCCCTCCCGCAGCACGTGCTCGAACCGGCAGGCCGCCTCGGTGGCCGCGTCGTCACCGACGTTGATGACATCGGCGAGCAAGCGCTCGGCAAGGCGCTCGCGGCGGATGACGGAGGCCGCCTGTGCTCTCCCCTCCTCCGTCAGGGCGAGCAGGCCGCCCCGGTCCTCCACGAGACCCGCCTCGACGAGTTTCTGCACGGCCGCCGGGTTGGAGGGGCCGGCGGCTGCGTGGTGCTCCGGGGCACTCGGCCCTTCTTCCACCTGGGCCACCCACAGGGCGGCGAGAAGTTCCTCCGCATCTTCACTCAGCTTCAGGTTTTCCATGTGGCACTCGACTCAGATGCTCACTTGCAGTGTTACCAAGATGAGATTAAGGACGTATCCGACGCCGAACGCGAAGGGAAGGATGATCGCGGTCATCGCAAGCGCGGCGCGCAGACCGCGCTCCCGGACCATGATCATGAACTGCGCGATGCAGGGGATGAAGAGGGTGATGGTGACCATCGCCACGACCAGCGACACCCCCGATATCGCGTGGCCGGAGTGGAGGTCGAATATGCGGGCCGCGCCGTAGTCTCGCCGGAAGAACCCGAAGAGGAACGCTTCGGCCACCTCTTCGGGCAGTCCAATCGCGCGCACCAGCGGCCGCGCGCCGGACAGCACCAGCGGGAACAAGCGGAGGAGATTTGCGACCCATATCAGGACGCTGGCGAGCAGGAACAGCGGGACTACCTCTGCCGCGTACCAGCGAAGCCGCGTGTACGTCTTGGTCAGCACGTTGTGCACCGACGGCAGCCGCAGGGGAGGCACCTCGAGGTAGAAACGCGATGCCTCGCCCGGGAGCACCCGCGCGGCAAGGTATCCCGACAGCGCGAAGACGCCGAGGACCACGCCACCCCAGATGACAAGGCCGCGGGGGTGGCCCGAGAGCAGGCCCAGGATCACGCCTAGCTGAGCCGAACAGGGTATCGCAAGCGCGAGCAGGAACGTGGCGATGAGACGCTCGCGGCGGGTCTGCAGCACCCGGGTGACCAGGGTCGCCATCGTGTCGCAGCCCAGGCCCAGCACGATCGGGATGATTGCCCGGCCGGAAAGGCCGATGCGCTTGAACAGACGATCCACCAGAAGCGCCAGGCGGGGCAGATAGCCGCTGTCCTCCAGCAGGGCGAAGACGAAGAAGAAGGCCCCAACCAGCGGCAAGACGATTGCGAGCGCGTAGCGCAGACCCAGGGTGAAGACGCCGTAGTCGCCCACGAAGAGCGCCGACCACGTGGGCCACAGAAGGATGCGCTCGACAAACGCCTCCACCGCCGGGTTGATATGCCGGACGAAGAGCTGGTTGTCGATGAAGTCCACCAGCACGCCTGCTCCCAGCTTACCGACGACGAGGTAGAGCCCGACGTACAGGACCGCGGCAAGGGCGAGGAGGCCGGTCACTGGCTGCATCGTCAGGCGGCCGAGCACCTCGGCGAAACCTGGGCGCACCGGGCGCGGGGCTGTGCTCGTCGCCGTGTCGACCACGCGGTCGGCCTCCCGCTGGCGCGCCACCGCGATGGGGAATGTCAGCGGCTGTGCGTACTGCGATTCCGTCTCGGCGATGATCCGCTCGATTGCGTCCGCGGCCTCCGGGTGGGCCGCGCGGACCTGCTCCAACATGGCGGCGTCGCGCTGGAGCAGCAGCAGGGCAAGGGATCGCGCCGAGACGCCCGTGTCTCTGTCCAGAAGCTCTGCGATTCGCTGCACGGCCGACTCGATGGCCGGCGGATAGCGCACGGCGAAAGACGACGGCTCAGGCACCGGGCCCGACAGGATCGCGCGCAGCCGGTCCATCCCGATGCCACTGGCCGCCGCGGTGGCGACGACCGGAATGCCCAGCGCGCGGCTGAGGGCCGCGGTGTCAATCTGCAGGCCGGCCCGGGCCGCCTCGTCGATGATGTTCACGTCGAGCACGACAGGAAGCCCGGTCTCAATGAGCTGGAACGTCAGGGGCAGCATCCGCCGGAGATGCTTCGCGTCCACCACGTGCACGACGATGTGGGGGCGAGAACTGAGCAGCAGGTCACGCGCGGCGCGCTCGTCCTCGGAGAAGGGCATCAGCGCATAGGAGCCGGGGCTGTCCACCACCTCCACCGCGACGTCCCCGATGCGGGCCTGCCCTCGCGCGACCTCCACCGTGGTCCCCGGGTAGTTCGAGACAATGGCGTACGAGCCGGTGAGCCGGCTGAAGATCACGCTCTTGCCCACATTGGGCGAGCCGAACAGGAGCACCCGCCGGGACTGGGTCGGCGCCGCGAGCGGACACGCGGCGCACCGCGACTCCCGGCATCGGGAGAGAAGGCCTCGCACCAGTTCTAGCGGCCGCACGCTCACCGGGAAGTCGCCCCTTCGGCCTTCTGCACGCGGATGCTCGCCGCGAGGCGCGGGCCCAGAGTCTGGGCCTCGCGGCCGACCTGGACGACGATCGCGCCCCCGAGCGGCTCCCGCAGCTTCACCCGGAGTTGCCTCCCCGGCAGCAGCCCGCGCTCCTCCAGGTACCGGACCACCTCGGCCGACTCATCCTCCAGGCTGACGATGGTCGCCGTCTCGCCGTCGCCCACGTCGGACAGCCTGAGCGTGGCGCCTTCCTGCTCGCTGTCGATGGGATTGCCGTGCGGGCAGGCCTGCGGCTCCCCAAGCTTGGTCGCGATGTAGTCCTCCAGCTCGGGCGACACCGCGTGCTCAAGTCGGCATGCCTCGGCGTGGGCCTCCGACAGGGGCACCTCCAGGACGTCTGTCAGGAGCCGCTCGATCAGGCGATGTCGACGCACGATCTCGCACGCCCGCCGCTCGCCCTCCGCCGTCAGCGAGATGTCCCGGTAGCGTCGGTACCGAACAAGCTTCATCTCTGCCAGCCGACGAAGCATGCCCGTCACCGAGGCCGGCCGCACTCCCAGCCGCTGCGCGAGGCCGGTCGTCGTCACACCCTTGGGCTGCTGACCCAAGCGCCAGATCGCCTCCAGGTATTCCTCGACGGTCGGTGATAGCGCACCAGAGGCCGTCATGAAATCTCTCCTTTAGGTCCCCAACTTTCTTTTTTGAGTCACCTAACATTATACCACAGGCCCGGCGAAGTCAAGCCTTCTCCAGGTTGTGCAGGAATTGGGACAGGCTGCGCCGTCGGGCGCCGTTCGCACAGGACCATCGGCACCTGCCCCGTATCGGGCTGGGCGAGGCGAGAGGGGCGCCTCCAAGGGTTGGCGCCGGGCGTGCCGACCCGTCATCTGCTGACGAAGGAGGAGCCATCCATGGCCAAGTCTCTCTCTTGCAAGGACATGGGGCAGCAGTGCGACTTTGTGGCCCGCGGGGACAATGAAGTCGAGGTGCTGAGCAAGATCCTCGACCACGCCGCCAGGGCGCACGGCATGAAGGAGATCGACATGAAGACCCTCGAGAAGATGAAGGCGGCGATCAAGAACGAGTAGACTCGCGCGCGGCAAGGGGAAAGGCCGGGCCCGCGGCGGCGGGCCCGGCCGCGCGCTCGGGCAGGCAGGTCTTGCCGGCTCTGGGCGGGAGGCGAATGGGGGCAGGGCGCAGAATCCGTGGGCCATGTAAGATCCCGGGCCTTGGCCCCTGGCCGACCGAGGCGCAGAGCTGACCTATGGGCGGGCGTGAGGCTACTGCTGGCTACCTCGACATCCTGGTGAAGGCGGTGCTGGGCGGCGCGATGATTGCGCTGCTCCTGTCCCTCGCGCGGATGGGCCGCTATGTGATCACGGGGCTACTGGTGTCGGTGCCCGCTGTTTCGCTGTACACGTGGTGGTGGGTGGGCCGGGAGCACGGGGTGGAGGCGCTTCGGGTATCGCTGCGAGCGGCGATGTGGAGCGCGATCCCGTGGGTCATCTACCTGGGAGTCGTGTACGGGCTGGTGCGTCGACTCCCGCTGTGGGCGGCCCTGGCGTGCGGGGTCGGCGCTTACCTGGCGATGGCCGGCCTGTTCGCGCTTGTGCTTCAGGCCCGGGGCTGATGGGCGTCCGGCCGCGGCGGATGATCTGCCATAGTCGCCGCGCGCACGCCGCGCGATCTGCGCGGCCGGAGTGGCGGAATCGGAAGACGCGCGGGACTTAAAATCCCGTGAGGCGCAGGCCTCGTGTGGGTTCGATCCCCACCTCCGGCACCGCGTCCGGGCTTGTGAGACGGCTCCGCGCCGGGTATAATGCGGGCCGCCGTTCGATGTCCGAAGACCTCTCTACAGCATCGTCTGCTGGTGGATCCCAGGGACCGGCGCGCGTGCTCGCCTCGCGGCCCTTGAGACTGTGGGCCGCGCTCGTGTGCGGCTTGCTCGTCGCCTTCGCCGCCGATAGTCCCGTGATGTCGCGCGTCGAGGCGCTGCAGCACTCGACGCTGGCGGGCGTGCTCAGCAACACCGTGCGCTGGCTCGGGAACGGCCGGTTTCAGATTCCCGCGCTCTTGCTCCTCATGGTGGCCGGCGCCTTGCTGAGCCGGCGCCTGCTGCGCGCGGCCTGGCTCGCCTTCGTCGCTTTCGTCGCCTCCGGAATTACGGCCAACCTCATGAAGGTTCTCATCCATCGGGCGCGCCCTTTCACAAGCGCCCCGCAGCCGGAACAATGGCTCGGCTACCTGCGCGCGCACGACTTCCAGTCCTTCCCGTCGGGAGACAGCACGACGACCTTCGCCATCGCGGCCGTCCTCGGCGCGGCCTTCCCGCGGGCGCAGGCACCGCTGATGGCCGTTGCCATCATCGTTGCGGCCGCGCGCGTGCTGGTCGGCAGCCACCATCCCTCGGATGTGGTCGCGGGCGCGATGCTGGGGCTCGCCGTCGCCCACATCGTGCTGCGGCTCGCCCGCCGGCGAGACGGGGCCGGGGCTCATCGGGCCTCTGGAGAGCCTGAGTCGTGAGGCGCGCCTCCGGCCCGCGAGCCGCGTTCGTCCTCCTCGCGGCCGGCGCCGCGGTGCTCTATCTGGGCGGGCTGGGCCACTTCCGTCTGTTCGCCCGCGATGAGGCCCTCTACGCGGAGGCGGGCCGCGAGATGCTGGCCAGCGGCGACTGGATCACGCCCCGGGTCAACGGCGGCCCGTTCTTCGAGAAACCTCCCCTGTATTACTGGCTCGCGGCCGCGAGCTACCGGGCGCTGGGCGTCTCCCCCTTCGCGGCGCGGCTGCCGGGCGCGCTTATGGCGATTGCGACCGTGCTGATGACCGCGGCGATCGGCTCCCGCGTCTGGGGCCTGCGCGCCGGGATGCTGGCCGGCGTGTCGCTCGCCACGTGCCTGCAGGTCATCGTCATCGGCCGCATGGGAATCATGGATGTGCCGATCATGTTTCTTACGACGGCCGCGCTGCTGGTCTACGCGCGCTGGCGACATCGCGGCGGCCTTGGCAGCGCGGCGGCCTTCGGCGTCCTCGTGGCGCTGGGCGTGCTGACCAAGGCCCTCGCCGGAGCCCTTGCGCCGCTGATCGCAGCCATCCACATGGCGGCTCACCGCGGCCGCGGCAGGCCGCCGTGGCTCGCCTCCGCCCTCATCGCCGTTGCCGCGTTCGCCGTCGTCGCCGCTCCCTGGTTCATCGCAATGGGCATACGGCACGGCGGCGAGTATGGGTCAACACTGTTCATCCGCGAACACCTGGTTCGAATGGCGCAGCCGATGCAGGGCCACGGCGGCCCGATATACACATATGTGGGGCTCATCCTGCTCTCGTTCTTCCCCTGGATCGTGTTCACGGTGCCGGCAATGGCCTCGCGGCGGCTTGCCGCCGGCGACGCCCAGGCGTTATGGCACAGCCTGGCGATTGTCTGGATCGCCGCCGTGCTGATCCCGTTCTCTCTGGTGCGCACAAAGCTTCCCGGATATGTCACGCCTCTGTTCCCGGCCCTCGCGCTGCTCGCGGGCGCCGAGCTTGACCGCCGCCTCCGGGAGCAGGGTCGGGCGCCGTGGGTCGCGGTTATCGCAGGCGCGGCGCTGTTGGGCGCATTCGTGCTCATCCTGCCGAGCGTTGCCGCGCGAGTGGGCGAACGCGTGGGCGCTTCGGCGGACGCGCGGCGGCTCGTGGCACCGGTGGCGGTCTGGGCGGCGGGGTACGGTATCATGGCAGCGGCGGGGATCATGTCGCTGGGGCGTGCATCGCGATTTTCGGTCACCGCGCTGGGCGCCGGACAGGTGGTGGTGGTCGGGGCGGCGCTGATCGGCGTGCTGCCCATCGTCTCTCCGTATGTGGGCGGAGGGGCGGCCGAGCTGGCTGAGGTGGCCGCAAGGGAGCTTCGCGGCAGCCAGGTGGTGCTCTATGACACGCGGCCGGAAACGGTCGCGTTCGTCTTGCAGCGAAGCGTCCCCAGCTTCGGCCGGGATCAGCAGGACGCGGTCCGCCGACTGCTCGCGCGAGCCGACACGGCCCTCCTCGCGCCCGCCCAGGCCCGGGAGTTCCTCGCCGAGCTGCCGGCGCGGCGGAGCTGGCGGGCGGGCGATCGCGTCCTGTTGGATATCCCGAAGCTGCCAAGCGGTTGACGTTGCCGAGCGAGCGCAGGAGATAGCGGCAGGTCGGAAAAGCAACGGGCCATCGCCAGGCCTGGAGGTTGGAGGTCGACATGTCGATCATCGATTTTGAGAAGGTGAAGACCTGCATTCAGGTCCCCACGGCCGCGGAGCAACTGCTGTCGAAACCGGAAAAGGAAATCAGCTTCAGCCTGAACCTGGTTCTTCGGCCACATGGCATTGTGCTGGCCGACGCGTTTGTTGTCTACCACAACACCGCGCGCGGGCCAGCCAAAGGCGGCCTCCGGATCGCTCCGCACGCGACACTGGAGCACACCCGCGTCCTGGCAGAGCTGATGAGCCTGAAAACCGCCCTCGTCCAGATTCCCTTTGGCGGCGGCAAGTCCGCGATCCGGCTCGACCCCAGGCAATACACGAGGATGGAGATGACCGCCCTCGTCAAGGAGTATGTGCACATGCTGTCGGGGGACCTGCGGTCGGGCGCGTACGTCCCGGCTCCAGACCTGGGAAGCACGCCCTCGGACATGGCCGTGATCTACGGGGAAACGCACATCCCCGAGTCGGTCACTGGCAAGCCACCCCGCGTCGGTGGGCTGCCCGGCCGGCGGGAGGCCACCGGCTACGGGGTGGCTCACGTGGCGCGGCTGGCCTGCCAGGCCGTTCTTGGCCGGTCGCTGCGCGGGGCCTCAGTCGCAGTGCAGGGATTCGGCAACGTGGGGGGATGGGCCGCCCAGTTTCTTAGCGACTTCGGGGCGCGGGTGGTCGCGGTGTCGGACAAGAAGGGCGGCGTGTACCGAAAGGAAGGGCTCTCCGTTTCGGAACTCGCCGCTCACCAGGACCGGGCAGGCGAGCTGCCGGATTTCGAGGGCGACAGGATCACCAACGAGGAGCTGCTGGCGCTGGATGTCGACGTTCTCATCCCTGCTGCCATCGAGGATGTCATCCACGAAGGTAACGCCCACAAGGTCGCCGCCCGACTGGTCCTGGAGGCCGCGAACGGGCCGGTGACGCCCGAGGGCGATGCCGTGCTCGAATCCCGGGGGATTCCCGTTATACCTGATATCCTGGCCAATGCGGGGGGCGTTGTCGCGTCATACGTCGAGTGGCATCAGGCGAAGTCCGGATCGATGACGAAGAAGGAGGAGACGTACCAGACGATCGCGGAGCAGCTTGAGGCGGCGTTCGAACGAGTCCAGCAGATGGCGAGGTCCTGCAAGGTCAGCTATAGGCTGGCGGCCACGGCCGTGGCGGTCGAGGAGTTGGTTAACACGATGCGGGATCGAGGGTGGATCCCTAACGAGGACTGAGCTCGCGCGACTCAGGGCTGCCGGGGCGGCTGTTATCCAGTTGGCAGGCGGCGCCCAGCACCTCCACCAGTTGGGGGTCGAAGCGGGAGCCGGCGGCCTGGCGGAGGCGGGAGAGGGCTTGCTGGGGGGAGAGGGGGGCGGGGGCGAGGGGG